>JAESFL010000145.1_pt1 | contig 68122 bp, 51 predicted proteins | sample 9269401 | NCBI WGS metagenome assembly JAESFL01 (sample SAMN14506025, study PRJNA617098) | algae metagenome | isolation source: Gloeocapsa sp. UFS-A4-WI-NPMV-4B04 and co-occurring heterotrophs from desert... | place: USA: Utah | collected 2006-10-01 | reverse complement strand
GCGTTCACCATCCCGTCGTAGGTGAGCTCCTCCGTGACCAGCGGATCGCCCGGCGACACGAGCAGCTGGCCCAGCAGGCTCATGGCCTGCTGGGCGCCGCTGGTGATGAACACCTCGTCCTCCGTGCACCGTACGCCGCGCTGGGCCATCAGCTTCACCACGTGGCGGCGCAGGCACCCCAGCGGCATTCCGTACTGCAGCGCGTCCGGCTCCGTCGTCAGCACGTGCCGCGCGGCGCCCGTGTAGGCGGATACGGGAAAGAGCTCCGGGGCCGGCATTCCCAGGGCGAAGGAGAGGAGCCCCGGACGGGACACCAGCGCCAGGATCTCGCGCAGGGCGGACTGGCGGGTCTGCCGCGTCCACGCGGCGAACGGAAACTCGTGCTCAGCCGCGGCGGTCGTCGCGAGCATGTACGGTCCTTAGTAGAAAAGATTCTCCACCGGCGACGCCTGCGCACCCCGCCCAGCGGCCAAGCCACAGCGACCCCCACCGGACTGGCCGGGTGGCGGTTCCGGGCGTGGCCCGTCCGTGACGCGATGTGCACGTGCGGAGGTGTCGGTGAAACTCCGAAGGGCGGTCCTGCGTGGCCGGCGAGGGGTGGGTACCAGCGGCCGGATACTCCAATTATAGCCGATTTTGGCCAAACACGCTATCCCGCGCCAGCACATGGGATGCGGAGCCTCGGCGCCCACCATTGTTGGCAGAATAGGGGTGGTGCATCCCGCGTGAAAAAGGGTGATGGCCAGGGGACTCTTATACCAGATCCGCAAAAGAATGGGCCTCACGCGGAGACGCAGAGGCGCGGGGAGAAAACAACGGGAGAAAAGCGGAGCAGAGGCCGCCGCTCCTCTTCTTCTCCTCTTCTCTCCATTTGCTTCTCTCTGCGTCTCCGCGTCTCTGCGTGAGGCGGTTGTTTTCTCGGATCCGGTATTTACCGGGCTCACGCAATCCTTCCCGAACGAAGCGGAAACGTCTGTACACCAGCATTGGGACATCGGTGGACCGGTTTCCGGGACGACGGTGCCCCACGGCGCGCCCCGGTGCCCCACGCCGGATTTCGTGGATGAACCGCTAAGTCGTTGCAGGGCCGTTCACACGCGAGCGACCTGCAATCTGGCCCCTGGCTTGCAACTCCCGCCGTGATCTGCGCACGGAACACGCCCTCTCGCCGTGCCTCCCGATCCACCCTCCACGGCCCCGTCCGACCCGGCAGTCGTACCAGCAGACTGGTGTTCCGGCCCCGCTCGTGAAGGCGATCGCAGTCCGGTTCTCCCGCACGTCGCGGCCGAGCTCGTCCATCCCCGTCCACCGGCTTACGCCGGATTTCCGCTCTCCGCGCCGCGGCGGGCGGCCACCCCTTCACCGGGAGGCTCCATGCCGTCGGTGCTCACTTATCCGGGCGTTTACGTAGAAGAGATCCCCAGCGGGGTGCGGACCATCAGCGGGGTCGGCACCTCCATCACCGCGTTCGTGGGCTACACCGCAGCGGGGCCGCTGGACAAGGCGGTGCGGGTGTTCAACTTCGCCGACTACGAGCGTGCCTTTGGCGGGCTGAACCGCAAGAGCGACGTGAGCTACGCCATCAACCAGTTCTTCCAGAACGGCGGCACCGACGCGTACGTGGTGCGCGTGGCCAAGAACGCCAGGGCTGCCAGCGTCCAGATGGAGGACCTGGGCGGCGCCCCGGTGCTGGTCGCCACCGCGGCCACGGCCGGCGTGTGGGGCAACGACGTGACGATGGAGGTGGACTACGCCACCGCGAACCCGGACAGCACCTTCAACCTGTTCGTCTCCCGCGCCGTGACGGGCGGCTCGCCCGAGACCGAGCAGTTCCGCAACCTGAGCATGAACCCCCTGTCGCCGGCGTACGCCGTGAGCGTGGTGAACGCCGGCTCGCGACTGATCCAGCTGACGAGCGTGGCGCCGGCGCCCACGGGCCTGGGCTACAGCCTGAGCGGGTCGCTGGACACCTATGCCACACCCTCCGCGACCCAGACGCGTGTCACGGGGGTCCTGGACGGGAGCACGCCCTTCGACCTCACGCTGACGAACCCCACCGGGGCCACCAGCATCGCCCTGGCCGTGAGCGCGCTGACGGGAGCCATCGCGGCCAAGGGGCTGGCCACCCGCATGGTGGCGCTGCGCACCCTGGGCGACGGCACCGTCGACGCGGCGAACGGGGACCACATCCTCCTGCAGTCCACGGACGCCACCGAGATCTCGTCGGTGGTGGTGACCCCCGCCCCCGCGAACGACGCGTCGGGGGTGTTCAAGCTGGGGCTGGCGAACGGCGGCCGCGAGGGCGACGGGGCGGCGGAGCGGCGGCCCGCGCCCACGGGGACCACGGGGGGCGACCTGTCGGTGGTCGCCGCGGCCGCGGGCAACCTGGACCTGCGGATCGTGGACAACGCCACGACCCCCGAGACGGTGCTGAGCGACCCCGCGACGGCGGCGTTCGCCCATCCCAACGACGCCGCCCTGGGGCCGGACCTGCAGACGCAGCTGCGGGCGGCGGTGCCCGCCTCGCTGCAGTCCCTCACGGTGAGCACCGTGGGCAACCGCCTGCGCGTGTACCTGAACTCGCCCGCCTACCCGCACGCCACGGTCGAGCTCACCGACCCGTCCGCCGTCAGCATGGACCTTCCCGCGGCGGGGACGGCGGGGACCAACGTGCAGCGGTACGCCCTGGGCGTGGGCCCCACGGTGGGCGCGCAGGTGCAGGGCGACCTGGGCAACGACGGCGACCTGCCCGCGGGGGCGGACTACCTGGGCTCGCCGTCGGCCAAGACGGGGATCTACGCCCTGCGCGACGTGGACCTGTTCAACCTGCTCTCCATCCCCGGCACCGCCGCGCTCCCGGAGCCCGAGGCCAACTCGGTGATCGCCGCGGCCCTGGCGCTGTGCACGGAGGAGCGCGCGTTCATGATCGTGGACCCGCCGCAGGCCAGGACCCGCGACACGGTGGCGGCGTGGGCCGTGACCGCCACCGGCACCAGCCGCAACGCGGCCGTCTACTGGCCGCGCATCCTGGCGTCGGACCCGCTGGAGCAGTTCCGCGTGCGGTCCATGCCCGCCTCCGGCGCCATCGCCGGGGTGGCGGCGCGGACGGACGCCGAGCGCGGGGTGTGGAAGGCGCCCGCGGGGACGGAGGCCACGCTGCGGGGCACGCAGGGGCTGGCGTACACCCTGACGGACATGGAGAACGGGCCGCTGAACGGGGCGGCGGTGAACGCCCTGCGCACCTTTCCCGCGTTCGGCAGCGTGGTGTGGGGCGCGCGCACCCGCGCCGGCGGCGACGACACGCCCGACGACTACAAGTACGTGCCGGTGCGGCGCCTGGCGCTGTACCTGGAGGAAAGCCTGTTCCGCGGCACGCAGTGGGTGGTGTTCGAGCCCAACGCCGAGCCGCTGTGGGCGCAGATCCGGCTGAACGTGGGCGCGTTCATGAACAACCTGTTCCGCCAGGGCGCCTTCAAGGGCACCACCCCGGCGCAGGCGTACCTGGTGCGCTGCGACGCCACCACCACCACGCAGAACGACATCGACCTGGGGATCGTGCGCATCGTGGTTGGGTTCGCGCCGCTCAAGCCGGCCGAGTTCGTCATCCTGCAGATCCAGCAGCTGGCCGGCCAGGTGGCCGTCTGACCCCCGCACGCCACAGGAGACCACGATGGCACAGTTCTCGGTCAACGCGCAGCGCTTCGATCCCTACAAGAACTTCAAGTTCCGGGTGCGGTGGGACGGGCGCTACGTGGCGGGGGTCAGCAAGGTGGGCGCGCTCAAGCGCACCACCGACCCCGTGGAGCACCGCGAGGGAGGCGACCCCTCCACCAGCCGCAAGAGCCCCGGGCGCACCAAGTTCGACGCCATCACCCTGGAGCGCGGGGTCACGCACGACCCCGAGTTCGAGCGGTGGGCCAACAAGGTGTGGAACTTTGGCTCGGGGCTGGGCGCGGAGGTGAGCCTCAAGGACTTTCGCAAGGACATCATCATCGAGCTGTACAACGAGGCCGGGCAGCTGGCCATCGCCTACAAGGTGTTCCGCTGCTGGGTGTCGGAGTACCAGGCGCAGCCGGACCTGGACGCCAACGCCAACGCGGTGGCCATCCAGACCATCAAGCTCGAGAACGAAGGGTGGGAGCGCGACTACGACGTGGCCGAGCCCACCGAGCAGTCGTTCAGCGAGCCCGGGTAATCCGTGCGCCCCCTGAGTGCCGGGGCCACGCTGGCCGCCTGGGAGGCGGGCGCGGGCCAGCACCCGCTGGACCGCGCGCTCACCCTGCTGCAGGCGGCCCAGCCGGGGGCGTCGCGCGGGGCGCTGGCGGCCCTCCCGGTGGGCGAGCGCGACGTGCGGCTGCTGCGGCTGCGCGCCGCCACGCTGGGCCCCTCGCTGGCCGCGTTTACCGCCTGCCCGGCGTGCGGCGAGCGGCTGGAGACGGCGTTCGACACCACGCCGCTGCTGGACGCGCCCCCCGCGGACGAAGGGCACGAGGCGCAGGGCGGCGGGGTGCGGATGCGCTTTCGCCTCCCCGACAGCCGCGACCTGGCGGCGGCGGCGCGCGGCGGCTCCGTCGGCCGTGCGCGGCGGACGCTGGCGGAGCGCTGCGTGCTGGAGGCGGTGCGCGACGACGGCGCCGCGGTGGCGCCCTCCGAGCTGCCGGAGGAGGCCGCCGCGGCGCTGTCGGAGGCCATGGGCCGCGCGGCGCCCGCGGCGGACGTGACGCTCGCCCTTTCGTGCCCCGCATGCGGGCACGGGTGGGAGGCGGGGCTGGACGTGGCCTCGGTGCTGTGGGCCGAGGTGGCGGCGCGCGCGCGGGCGCTGCTGCGCGAGGTGCACACGCTGGCCGCGGCCTACCACTGGGGCGAGGCCGAGATCCTGGCCATGAGTCCGGCGCGCCGCCGGGCCTACCTGCAGATGGTGCAGGGATGAGCGACTTCCTTTCCCGCCTGGCCGAGCGCGCCCTGGGCGCCACCCCCCCGCTGCAGCCGCTGCTGGGCTCGCGCTTCGCCGGCCCCGCCGCCGCGGAGCCGTCGGACGGCTTCGCGGAGGAGACGGTGGAGGGTGATGCGCCGGCTTCTCCCGCCTCCAACGTCCGTCGCGGCGCGGGCGAGCCGGCGGCCCCGCCGCGTCCGCTCTCCCCGCCGCCGGCGGACGCGCGCGACGCGGACGCCGCGCCGTCCGCCCTCCTCGTGCCCGCGCCGCTGCCCGGGCTCCGGGCGGCGGCATCTCCCCCGCATCCTCCTGCCGATTCCCCGGCACCCGCGGTGGGAGACGCCGCATCGCCGGGAGATGCGGCGCAGCGAGACGCGGCGCCGTCCCGTCCCGCGCCGCGCATGGAATCCGTCCCTCCCTCCCCAAACTCGGCGTCGAATCCCGTGACGGGGGAGCATCGGGAGGGCCGGGATGACCAGGCGCTGCTGATTCCCGTCGCCATCCAGCCCGATCCGTCCGTCTCCACTCCTTCTCCGGTCCGGCTGGAGGAGGGGGATGCGCGGCCGTCCGGCGCCGGCCGCGGGGGACGAGAGGAGATCGCGCCGCTGGGGATGCGGGAGACGGAGCTCCGTCCGGCGCGGGAGGATGGCGATCCGTTCGGCGAGGAGGACGACGCCGGGGCGCTGCTGATGCCGGTATCGCGCGAGGGGCGGATGGCCGCGGTCCGCGGGGACGCGGTGGATGGGGATCGCCCGGAGCCGCCGCGGGCGGGGGCGCCGGAGCGCGTGCCGGCGCCGGGGATGGAGAAGGGCGGGGGAGAGCGGCCGGTGGTGCAGGTGACCATCGGGCGCATCGAGGTGCGCGCGGTGCACCCGCCCGCCGCGCCGCAGCCCGCGCGCGAAGCCGGGTGGACGCCGCCGGTGCTCTCGCTGGACGACTACCTGAAGCGTGGGAGCGGGCGATGAGCAACCACCTGGCCATCGCCACCGTCTCCGCCGCGCTGCGCGAGGTGGTGCAGGCGGCGCTCAAGGGCCTGGGCGTGGACGGGGCCAAGGTCACCCACGTGCGCCCCGGCGGCACCCCCGAAAAGACCCCCGCCAAGGGGGTGAACGTCTTTCTCTACGGCGTCACGCCCAACGCGGCGCTGCGGGGCGCCGACCTGCCCACCCGCAACGCCGCGGGGCAGGCGGTGCAGCGCCCCACCGCCGCGCTGGACCTGCACTACCTGATCTCGTTCTACGGCGACGACGCCCTGCTGGAGACGCAGCGGATGATGGGGAGCGTGGTGCGCGCGCTGCACGCCGCCCCCACGCTGTCGCGCACGCTGCTGCGCGACGTGGCGCTGAACGTGGACGAGCTGGCCGGCTCGGACCTGTCCGAGGCGACGGAGGCGGTGCGCTTCACGCCGGTCTCGCTGACGCTGGAGGAGCTGTCCAAGCTCTGGTCGGTGCTCTTTCAGACGCCGTACGCGCTCTCGGCCGCGTACCAGGCGAGCGTGGTGATGATCGAGGCGGAGGAGACGACCCGCGCCGCGCTGCCGGTGCGTTCCCGCGGCATCCACGTCATCACCCTGCACGCGCCGCAGATCGAGGCGGTGGAGGCGGCGGCCGGCCCCGGCGAGCCCATCACCGACACCACCCTGCTGCGCATCCGCGGCAGCGGCCTGCGGGCGGACGACACCCGCGTCCGCATCGGCACCGGAGGGGCGGAGGGCGCGCCTGTGGGGGTGTCGTCCGGCGAGGTGCTGTTCGCGCTGGCCTCGCTGCCGTCCGCCCTGCTGCGCGCGGGGATCCAGGGGGTGCAGGTGATTCACGTCCTCGGCCTGGGCACGCCGCCGCTGCCGCACCGGGGCGAGGAATCCAACGTGGCGGCGTTCGTCCTGCGCCCGCGCATCCGCCGCAAGGATGACCTTCCGCTTGCTCCAGACGACGCGCTCACCTTCGTCCCCGACCCGGACCCGCCGCTCCCCCCGAACACGCCGCCGCCCGTTCCGGACACGCCGCCGCGCATCGTCGCGAAGCTGTCCCCCGTGGTGGGCAAGGACCAGCGCGTGGAGCTGCTGCTGAACCTGCTGGGCGCCGACGGGCCGGCGTTCCGCTTTCCCGCGCCCCTTCCGCGCCTGGCCGACAGCGACACCATCACCTTCGACGTGCCGGGGGTGACGGCGGGCACCTACCTGGCCCGCGTGCGCGTGGACGGGGCGGAGAGCATGCTGGAGACGGGGGTGGACGGGACGTATGCGCGGCCCCGGGTGGTGATCCCGTGAGCGCGCCCGCGATGGTCGCCTGGACCGACCTCAACCAGCGCCACCTGGTGGCCGAGCTGGATCGCGTGCGCCGCGCGCTGGAGCGCCACGCGGCGGCGTACGGTCCGCCGTCCGCCGATCCGTCCGCTTCACCGGCGTCCGCGGAGTCCGCCGATCCGTCCGATCCACCGGCGGACGCGGAGGTGGCGGACACGGCCGGCGAGGCGGTGCAGCGGCCGGCGCTGGAGCAGGTGTGCCAGGCGTTCGGCCTGTCGCACTTCGAGCGCGACGTGCTGCTGCTGTGCGCGGGGGTGGAGCTGGACGCGGGGTTCGCGGCCGCCTGCCGCGCGGCCAACGGCGGGCGCGCGGCGCCGACCTTCGCGCTGGCGCTGGCCGCGCTGGACGACCCGCACTGGAGCGCGCTGGCCCCCGCCGCCTCCCTGCGCTACTGGCGGCTGGTGGACGCCGCCCCCGGCGAGGGGCTGGCGGGCGCGCCGCTGCGGGTGGACGAGCGCATCCTGCACTTCCTGGCCGGGGTGGGCGGGACGGACGAGCGGCTGGCCCCGCTGGTGGAGCCGCTCCCCCCGGCCGGCGCGCTGCCGCCCTCGCATCTGGCGCTGGCCGCGCGCGCGGCGGGGATGTGGACGCAGGAAAACGCCGCCGCTCTTCCCGTCCTGCTGCTCTGCGGCGCGGACCGCTGGACCCGGCGCGCCGTGGCCGCGGACGCGTGCGCGCGGCTGGGCCTGCGCGCCTTTGCCGCCGCCGCCGCCGACCTGCCCGCCGCCGCGGCGGAGCGCGATGCCCTGCTGCGCCTGTGGGAGCGCGAGGCGGTGCTGGGCGCGTGCGCGCTGCTGCTGGAGGTGGACGATTCCGATCCGCCCGAGGCCGCCCGCGCCGCGCAGGCGTTCGCGGAGCGGGTGCGCGCGCCGGTGCTGGCCTCGGCGCGCGAGCCGCTGCGCGCCGGGGTGCGCGCCTGGACCCGGCTGGACGTGGAAAAGCCCACGCCGGACGAGCAGCGCGGCCTGTGGCGCGGCGCGCTGGGCTCCGCCGCGGCGGCGCTGAACGGGCGTCTGGACCCGCTGGTGGCGCAGTTCCACCTGGGCGCGCGCGACATCGCCCTGGCAGGCGCCGAGGCGCTGGCGGGAGACGGGGCCGACGTCGCTGCGCGGGTGTGGGACGCCTGCCGCGAGCGGGCCCGGCCGCGGCTGGACGACCTGGCCCAGCGCATCGAGGGCGCCGCCGGGTGGGACGACCTGGTGCTCCCCCCCACGCAGACGCGCACCCTGCACGAGATCGCCGCGCACGTGCGCCACCGCGCCCGCGTGTACGAGTCGTGGGGATTCGGCCGGCGCGGCGCGCGGGGGCTGGGGATCAGCGCCCTGTTCGCCGGCCCCAGCGGCACGGGCAAGACGCTGGCGGCGGAGGTGATCGCCGGCGTGCTGGGGCTGGACCTGTACCGCATCGACCTCTCCCAGGTGGTGAGCAAGTACATCGGCGAGACGGAAAAGAACCTGCGCCGCGTGTTCGACGCAGCGGAGGAGGGCGGGGCGGTGCTCCTGTTCGACGAGGCCGACGCGCTGTTCGGCAAGCGCAGCGAGGTTAAGGACAGCCACGACCGCTACGCCAACATCGAGGTCAGCTACCTGCTGCAGCGGATGGAGCAGTACCGCGGTCTGGCGGTGCTCACCACCAACCTCAAGGGCGCGCTGGATGAGGCCTTTCTGCGGCGGCTGCGCTTCGTCGTCTCCTTTCCGTTCCCCGATGCCGTGCAGCGCGCGGGGATCTGGCGGCGCGCCTTTCCCCCCGCCACGCCCACGGAAGGGCTGGATCCGGCGAAGCTGGCCATGCTGGAGGTGGCGGGCGGCAACATCCGCAACATCGCCCTGAGCGCCGCGTTCCTGGCTGCGGACGAGGATGCCCCGGTGCGCATGCAGCACCTCCTCCGCGCCGCCCGTGGCGAGATGGCGAAGCTGGAGAAGCCGCTGAGCACGGGGGAGGTGGCGGGGTGGGTGTGAGGGAGTGCGAAAGTGCGAAAGTGCGAAAGTGCGAGAGTGCGAGAGTGCGAGAGGGATCGTCCGAAGCGCTGAGATCTGAGTGCTGAGGCGGAGATTCGCAGCGGTAGGGGGGGCTATTCCCTATTCCCTATTCCCTATTCCCTATTCCCTATTCCCTATTCCCTAGTCCCTGACACGGCGGATGACGATGCAGCCGGACGTGAGGGTGCACGTGGAGCACCTGGTGCTGGAGGGGATCGATCCCTCCGACCGGTACGCCGTGGCCGAAGCGCTGCAGGCGGAGCTGGGGCGGGCGCTGGCCGAGCGCGGCGTGGCGGGGTGGCTGTCGGACGGAGGCGGCGCGGCGCGGCTGGACGGGGGCGAGCTGATCCTGCCGCGCCACGCTGCCGCTTCGGCGGTGGGCTCCGGCGCGGGCGCCCGCATTGCCCACGCGCTGGGGACACGAGAGGGCGGAACGGACACGGCGGGCGCTTCCGCCGTGTAGCGCGTGAAGGCGCTGGCGAGAAGCGAACGGTGGGCTGAAGAGAGAACGAAACGAGCCTCAGCCAGGGAGACGGCAATGGGCAAGATGGGAATCCACGCACCGGAACGCACCACTTCGCGGCCGATGGCCGCCAGCTTGGCTCCCCCTCGCCCGGCGGCCGCACCCGGGGGCGGAGGGGCCGCCGCGCATTCGTTTCGCGCGATGCGGGTGCTACCCCTGGCCGGGGAAGACGCAGCACCCGCTGCGGTGCGGCCCAAGGTGTCCGATGACGCAGGCGGCGGCGGCGGCTCGCCTGCCGATGCCGGGGCGCCGGCGGCGCCGGCAAAGCCCACCCTGGCCCTCAGCGGCGTCGGGAGCTATGTGGACGGGACGGAGAGCCACGAGAAGATCACCTACACGGTGAACGTGCCGGCCGGCCAGACGCCCGGCGACTACTGCCTGGTGCAGGAGATGAAAGGCTCGGCCAAGACGGGGAGCGGGTCGTACTTCAAGATCCCGCTTTACGGCAGCCCGTCCAAGGACTGGAACCTGCCCGACTGGGGCGTCGATTCCATCGACGCCGACCCCATCTACTGGAGCAACTCGTCGGGGCGGTGGAACTACACGCTGTCCGGGCAGAAGTTTACCGCGACCGACGATCCCGGCCCCGCGCTCGACTCGGAGAAGGGCGCCGTGTACGCCATCAAGTTCCGCGTGGCCGTCTACAAGACCGCCGACGTGCCCACCACCACGACCGGTGCGGTGGGCGCCACCGCGGTGTCGCCGATGGAGTTCTGGGACTACTCGGTCAAGGTGGGAACCGACGGCAAGTTCACCCACCCGGCGATCTAGGGGAACCATGCCCGACCCAACACCCACGACCGATTCGCTCCTGGCCGACCTGAACGACTGGGAGACCCGCTACGGCGCCGGCCGCCAGGGCGAGGCCGACTACAAGGTGCCCGGCGAGGCGCGCGCCCGGATCGACTACCTGAAGGAAGAGCTGGCCCGCCGGGGCGTGCACGTGCGGTGGGATGGGGCGTGCTACGTGGCCGACCCGTAAAACGCGCACGCCGGCAGCCGCGGCCCGCCCGTCGTCCCGGTCCCGGCGGGCCGCGGCCGCCGTCCCGTCCGTCCGAGCCCGCACACCGTCTTCGCACCCCTCTCCCACGGCGACCCATGACCGGCTACGCGCGCAGTCCCCGCCTGCTCAAGGGCGCCATCGTGGGGCTGGACCCGTTCAACCCGCTGGCCAGCGTGATCGTCTTCCAGTACAACCCGGAGACGCTCACCCGCCGGCTCACGGCCAACGCGGCCTCGGGCAGCCCCGCGCAGGGCGAGGCGCTGCGGCTCAAGGGGCCGCCGCAGGAGACCATCAACCTGGCGGTGGAGATCGACGCCACCGACCAGCTGGAGCGCGGCGACGGCATCGCCGGCAGCATGGGCATCCACCCCACGCTCGCCTCGCTGGAGATGCTGCTGTATCCCAAGACCGCGCTGGTGATCGCCAACGAGGTGCTGGCGCGCGTGGGCGTGATCGAGGTCATCCCCCCGGAGGCGCCGCTCACCCTGTTCGTCTGGGGGCTCAAGCGCGTGCTGCCGGTGCGGGTGACGGAGTTCAGCATCACCGAGGAGGCGTTCGACCCGGACCTGAACCCCATCCGCGCCAAGGCCACGCTGGGGCTGCGCGTCCTCACCTACCAGGACCTGGGGCTGCTGAGCGTGGGCGGCGCGCTGTTCATGGCGCACCAGGTGGCCAAGGAGGTGATGGCCACCATCGGCGGCGTGGGCGCCATCTCCGGGCAGGCGTCGTTCTCCGCCAGCGGGCGGGTGGGCGGGTGAGCGGCGGGGCCGGGGGGAACGGATGCTCCGGGCGATGAGGACGGCCGCCCCGGGCGCGCGCGCCTGGCCCGCCGTCGCGGCCGGGGTGCGCGGGTGGGCCGCGGAGCCCCGCCACGATCCCGCGCCCGGCGTGGGGGCCGACTTCGCGCGGCTCCCGGTGTTCGCCCCCGGGCCCGCGCGCGACATGGAAGACCCGGTGGACGAGTCGGCCCTGGTGGTGGACGCCGACGCGGGGGCACCCGCCCCGGCCCCCGCCCCGGCCCCGGCCCCGGCTCCGGCTCCCGCCCCGGCGCCCGCGCCGCCCGCGCCGGCGGTCGCGGCGACGGTCCCGGCCAGCATCCGGGGGGGCACGACGCCCGCGGGGATGCCCGACCGCATCCCGCCGCGCGTGGGGACGTCCGCGGCGGTAACGGTCTCGGGAATTCCCGCGGGAGGGGCGGGGGTAACGGTCTCGGTGGCGGGCACCGGCGGCGGAAACGGCGACGTCACGGTGAACGGCGCCCCCAGCGTGGTCCTGAATGCGGACGCCACGGTGACCCTGCGCGGCGTGAACCAGACGCTCCCGGGCAGGGCGGGGAACCTGAGCCTGGTGGCGGAGCGGGGGGGCGCGCGGCTGGCTGCCAGCGCGGGATTCTCGGTGAGCGCCATCCCGCAGAACTTCTCCATCGCCTTCGATTCCCTCATCACCGGGGCGCGCAGGGGGATCCGGGTGCTGAACAGCTGGGAGTCGGACTCCGGGAGCGTCGGCGACCTGTCGCAGGCGGAGCGCAGCGAGCAGGTGCAGTACTCGGCCGGCACGGGCTCGCTGGCGGGGGTCGTGGGATCGAACTCGGGGTTCCGTCCCGCTCATGCGCCCCCGCTGGCCGACAGCCACGCGCTGGCGGTGGCGGGGATCACCACCCCGGGCGCGCTCACCGCCAACCAGGTGTTCATCTTCAACGACCGCCGCACGGGCGCCACGAACATCCCGTGCACGGCGTCGGGGTTCCTGATCAACCGGGTGATCACGGCCGATCCCGCCGGCCACCTGCTGATCACCACCGCCAAGTTCGGCGCGGCGGCCACGGCCAGGGGCTTTTCGTCGGGTGCGGGGTCAGGCAGTGTCTCCAGGACGCAGGCGGTGTGAGCATGGGCACTCCCGGACCGCGGCCGCGCTGCACCGCCCCCCTTCCCGCCGACGAGGCGCTGGCCGCGCGCTACGGCGCGTGGCCGGACCGGGGCGAACCGCACGAGGGGGTGCGGTTGACCCTGCTGTGCGAGCGCACCCGCGTGGCGCCGGGGGAGGAGATCCGGGTGGTGCACGTGCAGGAGGTGGCGCCGGGCGGGCCGGACCTGTTTCCCTCGGGCCCCAAGCCGGTCTACGGAGAGTACCTGGACGGAGCCCTGGCGACGGAGCCGGCGCGGCCCGGCGATCCCTTTCTCCCCGTGGTCTACGACGGCGCCACGGACCCCCCGCCGGGGGTGGACACCGCGTTCCAGGTCACGGTCTACCGCCTGTCCGCGCCCGGGACGCACGAGATCGTCTGGGCGCCGGGCCCGTACCGTTCCAACACCCTGCGCGTGGAGGTCGCGGCCGGCGGGCCGGACCCGCCGCACCCGCACGGCTGACGCGATCCCGGCCCGCGACCTCCGCGAGGCCCCACACCCCGCACCCGGACGCATCCCATGTTCGACCCGCAGAGCCGCTACGCGCACATCGAGACCGCCACCACGGAGGTGCCCGGCCCGGACGGGGAGCCGCGCCCCGTGCGCTACGTGCGGCGCCGCTTCGTGCCGCCGCCGGGGAGCGCCACCACGCTGGTGGAGCACGTCGTCGTCCAGGGCGACCGGCTGGACAACGTGACGGCGCGCTACCTGGGCGACCCCACGCAGTTCTGGCGCGTGTGCGACGCCAACGGCGCCATGGACCCCGACGAGCTGACGGCCGAACCCGGCCGCCGCATCCGCATCGCCCTCCCGGGAGTCTGAGCCGTGCTTTCCTCCACCCTGGGCGTGCGGCTGGTGCTGCTGCTGGGCGACACGGTGCCGCTCCCCGCGCCCTACGAGGTGATGAGCGCCCTGACCCGCGCGCAGGTGACCATGGACGCGTCCGGCGCGGACGGGTTCCAGCTCACCTTTCAGCTGGCCAAGGACACCGTGGCGGACTACGGCCTGGTGCTCACGGGCGCGCTGGACCCGTTCAAGCGCGTGGTGATCGCGGTGATCATGGGCGTGCTTCCCGAGGTGCTCATCGACGGGATCATCACCCACCAGCAGCTGGACCCCGGGCAGGAGCCGGGCTCGGCTACCCTGACGGTGACGGGAAAGGACCTCACCCAGCTGATGGACCTGGAAGAAAAGAACGAGGAGTTTCCCAACCAGCCGGACATGGTGATCGCCGGGCGCATCCTGGCCGGCTACGCGCAGTACGGGGTGATCCCCGCGCCGGCGCCCACCACGGACGTTCCCATCTTCCTGCAGCGCATCCCCCGCCAGGCGGAGACGGACCTGGCGTTCCTCAAGCGCCTGGCCACCCGCAACGGCTTCGTGTTCTTCCTGGAGCCGGTCACCTTCGGGGTGAGCACCGCCTACTGGGGCCCGGAGGTGCGCGCGGGGATCCCGCAGCCGGCGCTCACCGCCAACATGGGCCCGCACAGCACCGTCAAGGGGCTGCACTTCTCGCAGGATGCCCTGGCCCCGGTGGGGACCCGGGGGAGCTTCGTGGAGCCCATCACCGGGACGGTGCTCCCCATCCCCCCGCTCCCCTCGCTCAAGGTCCCGCCGCTCTCCGCCCGTCCCGTCGCGGCGCGGCGGACGACGCTGACGCGCGACACGGGGCAGGCCAACCCGGCCCAGGCCGCCCTGGCCGCCGTCTCCCGCGCCACCAACGCGCCCGACGCGGTGACGGCGGAGGGCGAGGTGGACTCGGTGCGCTACGGCCACGCCCTGCGCGCCCGCAAGCTGGTGGGGGTGCGGGGGGCGGGGCTCACCTACGACGGCTTCTACTACGTGCGGCGGGTCACGCACACCATCGCGCGCGGCGAGTACACGCAGCGCTTCTCCATCTCCCGCGAGGGGCTCACCTCGCTCACGCCGGCGGTGGTCCCGTGAGCGGCCCGCCGTACTGGGGCAAGTACCGCGGCATCGTCAGCGACAACAAGGACCCGCTGATGACGGGCCGCATCCGCGCCCAGGTCCCTGACGTCCTGGGCAGCGCGGAAAGCGGCTGGGCGCTCCCCTGCGCGCCGCACGGGGGAAGCAAAACGGGCTTCTTCGCCGTGCCCGCCAGCGGCGCGGCGGTGTGGATCGAGTTCGAGCACGGCGACCCCGACTACCCGGTCTGGTCCGGCTGCTGGTGGGGCTCCGCGGCCGACATGCCCCCCACGCTGCTGGCCCCGCCGCCGCCCTGGAGCAAGGTGATGATCCGCACGGAGGGCGGCCACTCGGTGCTGCTGGACGACACCCCCGGGATCGGCGGGATCACCCTGGAAACGTCCGGCGGGCAGAAGATCAAGATGACGGCGCTGGGGATCGAGATCGACAACGGGATGGGCGCCAAGATCACCCTGCAGGGGCCGCAGGTCTCCGTCAACAACGGGGCGCTGGACGTGATCTGACGCATCCTCCCGGAGAAGGGTGGAGCGGCCCATCATCGGCGGATGCCTGCCGCCGGCATCGATCCTCGGCCGAAGATACACCCTTTATCGGCAGGATACTGCTCGGCACGAAGGTCCCTCGGCCGGCGCCATGGGCCCGGGGGGAAGGACGGCTCGCGCAGCGGGTCGATGGGAAAGGACGGTTCGGCCGGAATCGGAGATCGGACGCGGTGGGACGCGGAAACCCTCGAACGGATGGCGAACGATGCCCGGCTTCATCCTGCACATGGGCGCGACGGTGATGTGCATGCACGGGGGGCAGGCCATGCCCACCGCGCCCTTTCCCCGCGTGCGGGTGGGCGGGCAGCCGGTGGCCACGCTCGCGGCGCCGTGGACGGTGGCCGGATGCGCGTTCGCGCCGCCGTCCGGCAACGGGCCGTGCGTCACCGCGCAGTGGGTGACCGGCGCCGTGCGGGTGCGGGCGGGCGGGCAGCCCGTGCTGCTGCAGGACGGACAGGCCGTGTGCGCCCCCACCGGCACGGGGGTGATCGTGGCCGTGACCCAGGTGCGCGTGAAAGGAACCTGATGAACCTGGACTATCCCTTCCACGTGGACGGCCGCGGGCGCACCGCGCAGACCGGCGACGACGACCACGTGCGCGACCTGATCGAGCAGGTGCTGTTCACCTCGCCCGGCGAGCGCGTGAACCGCCCCACCTTTGGCAGCGGGCTCATGCAGCTCGTCTTCGCGCCCAACGACGACGCCCTGGCCGCCGCCACGCAGTACACCGTGCAGGGCGCCCTGCAGCAGTGGCTGGGCGAGCTGATCCGCGTGGACGCCGTGGAGGTGGAAAGCGAGGACGCCGCCCTGCGCGTGACCGTGCGCTACATGGTGCGCCGCAGCCAGCAGCCCCGCACCGACACCTTCAGCCGGGGGACGGGCCCGTGACCGGCACCCTCTTCTTCTGCTGCGACGAGCGGCGCCGCGCGCAGCTGCGCACCGGCGGCAGCGGCCTCACGGGGATCGACTTCCTGGAGGTGGGCGACGTTTCCCCCGCGCCCGCCGACCGGCAGCGCCGCCTGTCCATCGTCTTCGTCAACCCCCCCGCGGCCCCCCTGCGCGCGCAGATGACGGCGGACACCGTCATCGTGCGCGGCGGCGACCAGGTGCGCGGCATCCGGGTCTCCAGCCTGGCCTGGGCGGGCGACGGCCTGGTCGTCACCGTGGACCGCGCGGGGGACTACACCACGTACTCGCTGGCCATCGCCACGCGCGACGGGCGGCCGCTGCCGGGGATGGACCCGCTCCTCTCCGCGGTGGACTTCTCCTTCAAGGTGGACTGCGCCGGGGGCGACTGCCTGCCCGCCCGCGACTGCCCGCCCCCGGAGGCGGAGTATCCCGAGATCGACTACCTGGCCCGGGACTACGTGTCGTTCCGCCAGCTGATGCTGGACCGCATGTCGCTGGTGCTCCCCGGGTGGAGCGAGCGCAACGCGGCGGACCTGGGCACCGTCCTGGTGGAGCTGCTGGCGTACACGGCCGACCACCTGAGCTACCGGCAGGACGCCGTGGCCACGGAGGCGTACCTGGGTACGGCGCGGCGGCGCGTCTCCGTCCGCCGGCACGCGCGGCTGCTGGACTACCCCATGCACGACGGCTGCAACGCCCGCGCGTGGGTGCACTTTCCCATCCTCCCCACCAATCCCGGCAAGGTCTACGACCCGCACGACGAGACCGACGGCGACGACGCGGACGCCGCCACGGTGCCCGCGCGCACCCCGCTGCTGACGCGGCTGACGGGCCGGCCCGCGGTGCTGGTGGAGGGGACGGACGCGCTGCAGGCGGCCCTGATGGAGCGGCCGGAGGTGTTCGAGACGCTGCACCCCGTGGAGGTGCGTCCCACCCACAACCGGATGGAGCTGTACGCCTGGGGCGACCGGGACTGCTGCCTGCCCGCAGGCGCCACCCGCGCCATCCTGGCCGGCCACTATCCCCGCCTGCGTCCCGGCGACGTGCTGGTGTTCGAGGAGGTACTGGGCCCGCGGACGGGCGCCGCGGCCGACGCCGACCCCGCGCACCGCCACGCGGTGCGCCTCACCGCCTCGTCCGCGTATGCCCCGCGCGCGCCGGGCGATCCCGGGCCCGACACGCCGCGGGTGGACCCGGCGTGGCTGCGCGCGCGGACCGTCACCCCGGGGCTGGTGATGAAGGACGCGGGGGGGGCGGCCATCCGCCCGCTGGCCACGGGCGAGGTGCTCACCGTGCTGGCCCCCTGGGCGGGGGTGAACAAAGGGTCCGGCAACTTCCGCTGGGCCGTCGCCGACGCGGCCGGGACGCAGGGATTCGTCACGGCCAAGGTCCCGGATCTCGTCTTCCACTCCCCCCGCGTGACGGAGGTGGCGTGGGACGAGGAGGACGCGCTCCCCTTTGCCCTCTGCGTCTCGTCCACCACGGACGCGGCGCACGGCGTCCGTCCCGTCTACGGCGTGTCCGTGGCGCGCGGCAACGTGGCGCTGGCGGACCACGGGCGCAGCGTGGGCCCCGTGGCGCTGGGCGGCCCGCCCCCGGCGGACCCGCGGCTGGCGCCCGTGGGCGAGGGCGGCTGCGGGTGCGGCTGCCAGGGCGAGGAGCACGTGGCGCCGCCGCCGCGCTGGCGCCCCGCGCTGGACGACGTCCCCGTCACCCAGGCCGCCCGCGTCTCCCGCGCCGCCGCGGCCGCCGGCTCGCCGTACGCCGACCTGGGCGCTCCCGCCGCGCGCGCATTCCAGTGGCAGATGTCGTCCGTCCTGCCCGTGATGGAGCTGGGCGGGGGCGGCGGCGCCTGGGGCCCCCAGCGCGACCTGCTGGCCAGCGACGCCTTCGCCCGCGAGTTCGTGGTGGAGGTGGAGGACGACGGGAGCACGGCCCTGCGCTTTGGCGACGACCGCTACGGCCGCCGCCCCCGCCCGGGGGAGGTGCTCACGGCCCTCTACCGCGTGGGCAACGGCACGGCCGGCAACGTGGGCACCGACTCGCTGACCCACGTGGTGCTGCCGGGCGGGGCCCTGGCCGCGCGGCTGTCCGTGCGCAACCCGCTCCCCGGCGCCGGCGGGGTGGAGCCGGAGCCCACCGAGCGCGTGCGCCAGGTGGCCCCCGCGGCCCTGCGCTCCCTGGAGCGCGCGGTGACGCCGGCGGACTACGCCGAGATCGCGCAGCGGCACCCGCAGGTGCAGCGGGCGGCGGCCACCATGCGGTGGACGGGGTCGTGGCGCACCGTCTTCCTCACCGTGGACCGGGTGGGCGGCCGGGCCATCGACGCGGCGTTCGAGGCGGAGCTGCGCCGGTTCCTGGAGCGCTACCGGATGGCGGGGCACGACCTGGAGGTGGACGAGCCGCGCTACGTGCCCCTGGAGGTGGAGGTGTTCGTCTGCGTGGACGCCGCCTACTTCCGCGCCGACGTGGAGCGGGCCCTGCGCGAGGCGCTGGGCCGGCGCCGCTTTGCCGGCGGGCGCGAGGGGCTGTTCCACCCCGACCGCTTCACCTTTGGGCAGAGCGTCTACCTCTCCGCCATCTACGCGGCGGTGCAGGGGGTGGCCGGGGTGCGCTGGGCAGAGGTGCGGCGGCTGCGCCGTCAGGGCGACCCCTCCACCGACGCGGTGCAGGACGGCGAGCTGGAGATCGGCCGGCTGGAGGTGGCGCGGCTGGACGACGACCCGAGCCACCCCGACCGGGGCGTGCTCCGCCTGATCCTGGAGGGGGGACGATGAGCGCCGCGCTGGACGAATCGCTGCACGGCCTGGACGACTGCGGCTGCTGCGAAGGGGTGGACGCCGCCGTCCCCGTGGAGGTGGAGAACCGCCCCGGGCTTCCCGCCGTGGCGTACCGGGTGGGCACCTGGCAGAGCTTCCGCGAGTCGCTGCTGGCGCGCCTCTCCTCCGGCGACGCGGCCGCGCTGCAGCCGCTGACGGCGCGCGCGGACGACTTCACCCCCGCGCTGCTGGACGCGTGGGCGGTGGTGGGCGACGTGCTCACCTTCTACCAGGAGCGCATCGCCAACGAGCAGTACCTGCGCACGGCCACGGAGCGCCGGTCCATCCTGGAGCTGGCCCGCTCCATCGGCTACGAGCTGGCGCCCGGGGCGGCGGCGGCCACCTGGCTGGCGTTTACTCTGGAGGACGCGCCCGGCGCCCCCGCCGAGGTGGTGATCGGCGAGGGGACGCGGGCGCAGAGCATCCCCGGTCCGGGCGAGAAGCCGCAGACCTTCGAGACGGTGGAGGAGGTCGCCGCGCGGCCCGGGTGGAACGCGCTCCTCCCCCGCCGCACCCGTCCGCAGGTGATCGGCACGGGGACGGCGGGCGTCTGGGTGCGGTCCGCCGCCGCGGCCGTGCAGCAGGGCGACCGGCTGCTGCTGGAGCAGGGCGCCACCTGGGACCTGCTCACCGTGGCCTCCGTGACCCGCGACGGGCCGGGCGACCGCACCTACCTGGCCTTCGTGGCCAACCCCGCCAACAGTTACACGGGCACGCCCACGCTCTACGTCTTTCGCCAGCAGGCGGCGCTCTTCGGGCACAACGCCCCGGACTACCGCCTGCTCTCCGAGGACACGCGGACGCTGTACGAGGGCACGAAGCCGGTGAAGACCAAGTGGTCCGACTTCACGTCCGTGTACGTGCTCAAGGCGGCGGAGATCGACCTGGACGCCGTGTATCCCAAAATCCTGCCGGGAAGCCGGGTGGTGCTGCGGAGCACCACGCACACGGCGCTCGTCACCGTCTCCACGGTGCAGGAGGTGTCGCGCGCCGACTTCGCATTGAGCGCCAAGGTCACGCGCGTGGTCCCCACCCCCGGCATCGTCCCCAACAGCTTTCCCCTGGACCGGACCACCGTGCTGGCGCAGAGCGAGATCCTCACGCTGGCCGATGCCGACATCCCCGGGCCCGTGCGGGGGGACGAGGTGGAGCTGGGGGCGAAGATGGAAGCGTTCGGTGGGCCGCGGACGGTGATCGTGCGCGGCAGGGCGCCCCGCCTGACCGTGGCCGCCGCCGCGGCCCCCGCCGTCCTGCTCCCCGCGCGCAAGGGCGCGGCGCCGGTGACCCTGCCCGCGGGCGAGGCGCTGGTGCTGCTGGCCGCGCCGGAGGAGGACGGGGGGACGTGGACGCTTTCCGTCCGCGATCCGCACGGCACCGTGGGGACGGTGGAGGCGATGGAGGCCGCCGTCACCTGGCTTCCCGCGCTGGCGGACGACCCGGAGCTGGCGGAGACGGCGCTCGTGGACGAGGTGGATGCGGACGATCCCGATCACCCCGTCCTCAAGCTGCACGTGCCGCTGGCGTACGCGTACGACCGCGCCACCTGCACCGTGGCCGCCAACGTCGCCGGGGCCACGCACGGAGAGGCGGTGGCCGAGACGCTGGGGAGCGGCAACGCCGCCGCCGAGTGGCCGCGCTTCAGCCTGCGCCAGCCGCCGCTCACCTACGTTCCCCAGCCCGCCCTCCCCGGCGGCGTGGAGAGCACGCTGGAGGTGCGGGTGGACGAGCTCAAGTGGCACGAGGTGCCCACGCTGTACGGCCGCAAGCCGCACGAGCGCGTCTACACCGTCCGCCGGCACGACGACGGCACCACGCAGGTGCAGTTCGGCGACGGGCGGACGGGCGCGCGGCTCCCCACGGGGCGCGAGAACGTCCGGTCCACCTACCGCAAGGGGATCGGGGTGGAGGGCAACGTGCGCGCGGGGCAGCTCTCGCTGCTGATGACGCGCGCCCTGGGGCTGCGCTCCGTCGTGAACCCCCTCGCCGCCACGGGCGGGCAGCCCCCGCAGGAGATGGCGGACGCCCGCGAGAACGCGCCGCTCACCCTGCTTACGCTGGGGCGCGTGGTCTCGCTGCGCGACTACCGCGACTTTGCCCGCGGCTACGCGGGGATCGGCAAGGCGCACGCGGTGTGGGCGTGGGACGCGGGCACCCGCGGCGTGTACGTGACCGTGGCCGGCGTGGACGGCGCGGCGGTCCCCGCGGGGAGCGCCGCGCAGACGGGGCTGCTGGCCTCGCTGGCCGCCTTCGGCGACGCGGACGTGCCGGCGCGCGTCCTTTCCTACCGCCACGCCCCCTTCCACCTGCGGGCCACCGTCCACTGCCACCCCGACCACCTCCCCGCGCTCGTGAAGGGGGCGGTGGAGGCGGCGCTGGCGGAGCGGTTCGGGTTCGCCGCGCAGGCGTTCGGCGAGCGGGTGGCGCTCAGCCAGGTGGAGGCCGTCATCCAGAACGTCCCCGGCGTCGTCTGGGTGGAGGTGACCGCCCTGCACCGCGACGACGCGGCGGTGACGCGCGAGCCCTGGCTCGCCGCCGCGGCGCCGGAGACCGGGGCGGACGCCAACACGCTGGATCCCGCCGAGCTGCTGACCCTGGAGCTGCGCCCCGACGACATCGTCGCGGAGATCCCATGAGCCCCGAGACCGCATGACCGCCGACGCCGAGCGCCTGTACGCGCTCCTCCCCTCCATCTACCGGGTGCGCGACGCCGAGCAGGGTGGGCCCCTGCGCGCCCTGGTGGAGGTGCTGGCCAGCCAGGCCGCCGTGCTGGGCGAAAGCCTGGACCAGCTGTACGACGACCAGTTCGTGGAGACCGCCGCGCCCTGGGTGCTCCCCTACATCGGCGACCTGCTGGGGATCGAGGGGCTTCCCGCCGAGCCCCTCACCCCGCGCGCCGAGGTGGCCGACACGCTGGCCTACCGCCGCCGCAAGGGGACGGCGCACGTGCTGGAGCGCCTGGCCCGCGACGCCACCGGCCTTCCCGCGCGGGCGGTGGAGTTCTTTCAGCTGCTGGCGTGGACCCAGCACGTGAACCACGTGCGGCGCGAGAACCTGGCCTGGCTCCCCGTGCGGGGCGCAGCGCGGCTGGAGCAGCTGGGCGGCGCCTTCGAGCGGCTGGAGGGCGCCCCGGACCTGGCGCACAACGTGGACGTGCGCCGCATCGCCACGGGGCGCGGCAAGTACAACGTGCCCAACGTGGGCGTCTTTCTCTGGCGGCTGCGCGCCTATCCGCTCACCGGCTCGCCCGCCGTCCCGCGGACCCCGGGGGAGAAGCGCCGCTTCCGCTTCTCGCCCCTGGGCAACGACGCGCCCCTCTTCAACCTCCCCGCCACCGAGGAGGACCCGTCCACCCTGGCCGCGCCGGAGAACGTCCCCGCGCCGCTTTCCCGCCGCGCGATGATGGCGGGGCTGGCCACCCTCTACGGCACCAGCGTGGCGGTGGACCGCGACGACGGCGCGGGGACCCTCACCCGCGTTCCCCTGGACAAGGTGCGCGTCTGCGACCTTTCCGCCTGGACGCTGCCGCCGGCGGGGATGGTGTCCATCGACCCCGTGCTGGGGCGCCTGGCCTGTGGGACGGCGCAGGCGGCTCCGCCGCGCGTCACCTTTCACTACGGGTTCTCGGCGGACGTGGGCGGCGGCGAGTACCGGCGCGGCGTGGCCACCGAGGACGTGGGAACGGTCGTCACCGTGGCGGAGCAGGGCGCCGATGCCACGACCATCGCGGGCGCGCTGGCCATCCTGGGGACCACGGACAGCGGGGTGATCGAGATCGGGGACGGGCTGCGCTACGCGGCGCCCCCCGCCCTGGACGCCACCGGGCGCCGGCTCACGCTGCGCGCCCGCGACGGCGTGCGCCCCACGCTGCTGCTGGCCGCCGACCTGGAGCTGCGCGGCACCGCGGGCGACGCGGTGACGCTGGACGGCCTGCTGCTGGCCGGCGGGCGCGTGGTCGTGGACGCCGGCGGGGGGGTGGAGGGGCTGGGCGAGGTGACCCTGCGCCACTGCACCCTGGTTCCCGGGCTGGCGCTGGACGGCGGCGGCGCGCCGCTGCACCCCGCCATCCCCTCGCTCGTCGTCCGCGCGCCCGAGTGCCGGGTGACCGTGGAGCGCTGCATCCTGGGCCCCGTGCGCGCGGCGCTGGACGGGGAGCTGGTGGTGGCGGATTCCGTCCTGGACGCCACCGCCGCGGGGCGCACGGCGCTGGCGGACGAGGCGGGGACCGGCTTTGGGCCCTCGCTGCGCATCACGTCGTCCACCGTCATCGGCAAGGTCAAGGCGGACGCGCTGGAGCTGGCGTCCAACACCCTGTTCCTGGCCGAGCTGGGCGCCGGCGACCTTCCCGCGGACTGGCCGGGACCCGTGCTGGCGCGGCGGCGGCAGGCGGGGTGCGCGCGCTTCTGCTACGTCCCGCCCCGCTCACGGACGCCCCGCCGCTTTCACTGCGTGCCCGGGACGGAGGCGGAGGACGGGCGGGTGCGCCCCTGGCCCGCCTCCACGCGCTACGGCCATCCCCGCTACGCGCAGCTCCCGCCCGGGACCCCCGTGGAGATCCGCCGGGGCAGCGACGACGAGGACGAGATCGGCGTGTTACACCACCTGTACCTTTCCCGCCGCGAGGCCCACCTGCGGGCGCGCCTCGACGAGTACCTGCGCTTCGGGCTGGAGGCCGGCGTGTTCTACGCCGGCTGACCGCGCCCGCCTTCTACCATCCGCCACCGGGTTCCCGCGACCCGCCACACCGCCGAGGACAGCATGAAAGGCGACTTCAGCCGCCCCACGTTCGACCCCGCCCGCCACTACGCGGGCGTGCGCATGCAGCAGGGCCGCGTGCAGCTGGACGCGGACTGGAACGAGCAGGGCGACATCACCCGCCACCGCACGGAGACGGAGACGCGGGACGCCGTGGGGCGCTGCGGCGGGCCCCTGCACGCCTCCGGCTTCGGCGTCGTCAAGCTCGCGGCGCTTGCCCCGGCTCAAAAGGCGTACGTGCAGGCGCGCTGGCCGGGGTTCGCGGAGAGCGGGGGCAACTTCCTGCTCTCCGCGGGGCGGTACTACGTGGACGGGCTGCTGGTGGAGAACGAGCACGCCGTTCCCTACGCCCTGCAGCCGGACCTGCCCGGGGTGCAGCCGCTGGCCGCGTCCGGCAACTACCTGCTGTACCTGGACGTGTGGGAGCGGCACCTGACGGCGCTGGAAGAGCCGTCGCTGCGCGAGATCGCCCTGGGCGGCCCCGACACGGCCACCCGCGCCCGCGTGCTCTGGCAGGTGCGCGCGCTGGGCGTGGGGCAGGGCACGTGCGCGCCCGTGCCCGCGGCCTACACCCAGGCCACCGCCCCCTCCACGGGCCGCCTGCGCATGCGCGCCCGGGCCGATGCGTCCGCCACCGACCCGTGCGTGGTCCCCGCCGGCGCCGGCTACCGCGGGCTGGAGAACCAGCTGTACCGGGTGGAGATCCACGACCCCGGCGCCCCCGTCTCCCACGCCGCCGTGCCGGGGTGGGACGTGGCCTCCGCCGTGGTGGCCGACCGCAAGCTCACCCTGGCCGTGGCGCCGGGGAACATCACCGGCAAGGCGGTGGAACTGTACCACGCCACCGCCGCGGACCCGTCCGTGGGCACGGTGGCGTACGTGACCGCGGTGGCGGGCAAGGAGGTCACGCTCAGCGGGACGTTCAAGCCGCTGGACGCCGCCGCCGCGCCGCGCCTGCGCCTGCTGAACGCCACCGCCAAGTGGTCGCGCGACAACGGGGTGGTGCTGGCCCGCGTGCGCTCCATCTCGGGGGTGGAGGTGGTGGTGGAAAGCTTCGGGGTGGACGACGTGCTGTCCATCCACGGCGGGGACTGGGTGGAGATCTTCGACGACACCCACGAGCTCAAGGGCGAGCCGGGACGGCTGTACCAGGTGGCCTCGCGCAACGACGCCACCCGCACGCTGGTGCTGCGCGTCCCCGCCGCGACGCTGGGCGGGGTGGGCGGGGTGGATCCCTCGCGCAACCCCCGCGTCCGCCGCTGGGACGGGCTGGTGGCCGTGAAGACGGCGCTCCCCGGCCAGGGATACGCCGAGCTGGAGAGCGGCGTGCAGCTGCGCTGGGAAGGGGCGGCGGACGGCGGCGCCGGCGCCTTCCGGACGGGCGACTGGTGGAACGCCGCCGCGCGCACCGCCACGGCCGAGTCGCTGTCGGGAACGCTGGAGTGGCCGCTGGGGCTGGACGGCGAGCCCGAGGTGCGCGGCGCCGCGGGCATCGTGCACCACTACTGCCGCCTGGGCATCGTCCAGTCCGACGCGGGCGTGGTCAAGCTGCTGGACGACTGCCGCTGCTTCTTCGCCCCCGCCACGGAGGTCAACTCGCTGGCGTACGTGAGCGGGGCGGGGCAGGAGGCCATGCCCGACCTGGCCAACCCCAGCCAGCGGGTGGAGCTGGGGCTGCCGCTGGTGGTGGGGGTGCCCAACGCGCACTGCCGCGAGCAGCCGGCCAGCGTGCGCTTCACCATCGTGCAGGGCGGCGGCTCCCTGTCCGCCGCGGCGGGGACGGCCAGCAACCTGGCGACGCTGGACGTGCCGCTGGGGCCGGACGGGCTGGCGCGCGCGTGGTGGTGGATGGGGACGGCGAACCTGGCCGCCGCCGCCACGCTGAACCAGCTGGCGCAGGCGCGGCTGCTGGAGAACGGCGTGCCGGTGCAGCTCCCGGTGCTGTTCAACGCCTCGCTCAGCATGGCGAACCGGGTGAGCTACGACCCGGGGCTGTGCGACGGGCTCAAGGCCCAGTTCACGGTGCAGAAGGCCATCGACCGCCTGGCGCACGCGGCCAGCCTGTACCCCGCCAGCGGCGATGGCGGCGAGGTGATGCCGGGTACCCCGACCACCCGCAAGCTGCGGGTGATGCTGGCCAGCGAGTGCGGGCCCATCTCCACCAAGGACGCGGTGATGTGGCGGGTGGTGCCGGGGATGGGAGCCGGCAAGCTGAACGGCTCGCCCGGCACCGTAAAGACCACGCCGGTGAACGGGTTCGCGGAGGTGACGTGGGCGCTCGATCCCACCACGCACTACCAGGAGGTGGAGGCGTTCATCAACCCCCAGGCGGGGCTGCACCTGGCCGAACCGACTCGCGTCTTCTTCAGCGCCACCCTCTCCACCGCGGACCAGGTGGAGTACACGCCGGGCGACAAGTGCGGCGCCGACATGAAGGCGGCGGGCATCGACACGGTGGAAAAGGCGCTGAACTGGTTCTGCGAGCACCAGGGCCACGGCGGCGGCTGCTCGGTGACGGTGGGCGAGGGGGGCGATTATCCTACCCTGGCCGCCGCGCTGGCGCAGCTGGGCGAGGTCGCGGCGGTGAACATCTGCCTCCTCCCGGGGATCCACCAGGTCACCAGCCGCATCACCCTGGACCGCCCCTTTGGAACGGTGCGGATCACCGGGAGCGGGGCGGCGTCGCTGGTGGCGGTGATGAACAAGGGCGGGTTCACGGTCAAGACGCTGGCGGGGTTCACCATGCGCGACGTGATGATGCTCTCCGCCGCCGACACGGTGCTGGAGTTCGACGGGTGCGCCGACGTGGTGCTGGAGCACTGCTTGATCGGGCAGGAGTCGCGCGCCAAGCCCATGATCACGGTGGCCGGGGCGGGGACGGTGCGCGTGGCCGGATGTGTCCTGTACGCCGAGAAGCCGCCGGCGCCCGGGGCGGCCGTCAAGGTGACGACCAAGCTGAACGCCGCGTTCGTGGGGCGCATGCGCCAGGTGCGCACCGCCACGTCCGAGGCCACCATCGCCATCCTGGCGCCCGACGTGGTGAAGCTCGCGACGGGCCGTGCGACGGGCCGTGGTGGTGGGGGCGGTGGCGGGGTGCACGCGATGGCGGACCTTAGCCTCAGCCTGCCCACCGGCGCCGGGGAGATCAAGCCGCCGCCGTTCGGTGACGTGCTGGCCCTGCTCGACACCACCGCCGCCAACTACCTGGAAGATAACGTATGCTTTGGGTACGTGCGGCTGTACGGGACGGGCACCCCGCTCAGTCTCACGAACCTGAAGATGCTTCTCACGGAACTTCGCAAGTCGCTGCTGCCCGAGCACGGCGGATCGCTGTTCATGCGCGGAAACCTGCTCTGGGCGGTGCGGCTGGACGGCACCGCCACGCAGGTCGTCGGGCCCAAGGGCGGCCCCGCGCCGCGGGTGCCGTTCCGATCGTGCACGCTCACCGACAACTCGTTCTGGGACAGCTTTTCGCAGGTGCTGGCGGTGCATCACACCGTGGGCGGAAACCAGTGGGCGCACACCGCACTCGGCGACCTGCTGGTGATCGGGGGGAGGAGCGCCACCCTGACCGGCAACTCCGCCGCTCACATGGAGGGCGTGCGGGTCTTCGTGGCGGTGCCCGGTGGCCGCATCGCCGAAGCCGCCAACCTGCTGCAGGTGATCGCGATGTGGTGATTGCCGTGCACGGCCGCGGGGGAGCGGCGGGACGCGGCCGGGCGGGCCGCGTCCGGCCGAACCCCCGTGCAGGGCCGCCAGGACCGCCAGGACCGCCAAGATATCGATCCAGATTATAGATTCGTCGTACAATTCGGCATTTGACCCCAGTCGGGTTTATGGATTACCCTCCATGACATGGTTGGGGAGTAGCCGCCCGCGCCTGCGCGGGGCCGCCTTGCCGTCAATCCGGAGCCCCGTGTGCTCCCGGCGGGTGGACTGGACCCAGGGGGGGAACCAGCGCGCGAGACCAGCACGTGCCCACGTCGGCCGTGGGGGTGCCGCGCACGTTGCCCGAGCGGAACCCCTGCGGCCCCAGCGGAAAGGACAGCGCATGAGCACGCATCTCCACGATCCCGCCGGGCCGCACTTCCCGTCGTTCGCCATCCCGCAGCACTGGCGCGGGCCGGGCGGTACGGGAGACCTCCGCGCCGCCCCCCGAACGGCCGGGGGAATCCGGGTGCGCGCGGCCTGGACTCCCGGCGCCGGATACGTTGCCGCGCCGGGGCCGCACGTGCCCGGATTCCTTCACCTGCTGCGGGCCGCGCTGCTGTGCGCCGGGCCGGCGGACGGGTCGCCCGCCCGCCGCTGGCTGGCCGGGATGGAGCCGGCCCTGTCGTCGGCCGCGTACACGGCGGGGCTGGCGCCGGACGGGGTGCGTCTGGCGTGGCCCGAGATTGACGTGCTGCCGCCCCGGCTGGAACACCGCTTCGTGGCCGCCCTGCACGAGACGCCGGACGGCGGGTCCGTCGTGCTGCTCGCGGGCGACATGGGCCAGGTGCTCGGGCGCTGCGGCGTGCACGACCCCGCGGCCGTGCACGAGGCGGCGCGGCGGATGGCGCGCGCGGGGCTGCGCGTGCTGGCCGTCGGGGAAAAGGAGCGGCCGTACCTGGTCGCGTGCGTGGACGAGGCGGACGTGCGGGGCGGGTTCCGCCTGCTGGGGCTGCTGGGCGTCGGGCGCCCGCGCTACGCGAGAGACCAGGCCGCCCACGCGGCGCTCGCCGGGGCAGCGGGATAGCGGCTCGTCGCCGCGCAGGCCAGATCGCGCTGAGGTGGTGGAGAGAGCCGAGGCGGTGGGAAAGGGAGGACGCGGAGACAGGCTCGTCTCCGCGTCCTTTGCTTGGACCATCTTCGTCGACGATGGCTTTCACCTGCGGGTGCGCGACGGACGGGTGCTCCGGCCGTGGCCCGGCACGCCGCCTACGACGGACCCGTTCGACTCCAGCGTGGAGCCGGCATGGGTTCCGCTCGCGGTTCAATCACCCGGGGGCGGATGGGGCATGGACCGTTTGCGCGCGCATCCCATCCTCCTTGCCCTCCACGGCTCGTGTCGGGACGCCGTGATGCAGCGCGGCGAGCGTTGACACGGCATCCCGCCACCATTATCTGTCCGCTGCCGGATGTTCATGGAAGCCGGCGGCGGTCCCCTCTCCCGCACTCCTGACCCTCCCCCGCGCGATGGTACGAGCCGCAGTCCTCATCGGCGTTTCCCGGACCGGCGGGCTGGACCCGCTGCAGGCGGTGAAAAGCAGCATCGAGAGGATGCGCACCTGGGCCGAGGACCAGCCCGGGATGAAGGGTCGCGTCACGGTCCTCTCCGACACGGAGGGCGCGAAGGTCACGGCCGGTGAGATCCGCAAGGCCATCCAGGACTTCGTGGCGCTGGGGACGGTGGAGCAGCTCGTGGTCTACTTCAGCGGCCACGGCGCCAACGTCATGTACAACGAGCTGTGGCTGCTGTCGGACGCGCCTGCGGACCCGCAGGCCGCGGTCAACCTGGCGGGCAGCACTACCCTGGCGCGCCACTGCGGCATCCCGCACGTGGTGTTCATCTCCGACGCCTGCCGAACGGCCGCCACCAGCCTGCAGGCGCAGATGGTCCAGGGGAGCATCGTGTTCCCCAACACGGGCGCCCACCATGACCCCGGCTGCGTGGATACGTTCTTCGCCGCGCCCGTGGGCCACCCGTCGCTCGAGGTGTTGGACGCGGCGATCGGTGCCTACCGCGCCGTCTACACCGAGGTCCTGGTCGATACCCTGGCCGAGCACCAGCCGGGTGTCGCCGAGCGCGTCCAGGGCGCGGCGCCCCCCGTTCTCCGCGTCCGGCCGCGCCCGCTCCGGGACCACCTGGAGCGCGCCGTTCCCAAGCGCATGCGCGACATGGAGGTAGACGCGAACCTCATCCGGAGTCCCGACGCCGTCATCACCTCCGACCCGGACGCCTGGCTGGCGGAGCTCAAGCCGGCCGGTGATGGCGTGGGCAGGATTCCCGCAGGTGGCCACAAGAACGCCCACGCGCATACCGGCACGGATGGCGCCGTGAACACCGGCGGATGGGGGGGCGTACCGACGCTGCCGGAGCCGCCTTCACGGCTCGTGCCGAAGCCGCCTTCGGTCCAGGTGCTCTCCAGTTCCCTGATCTCGACGGCGATCGCGAACGCCCAGGGCGGCGCGACTCCTCCCGCTGTCTTTGGGCCGCAATCGTCGCCCGAGCCGTCGGGTGCAGTACCGGGAAGCGACCTGCTGGAGCACTCGCTCGACATTGCGCTGAAAGGGCCGGAGCCCCGGACGTTCGAGACCCGGTGCGGCTTCAGGGTGCGGGGCGCGTCCGTCATCCAGGCGGTGGGGCGCGACTGGCCCGCGGAGGTGCTCGGCCCCAGGAACTCGGGCAACGAGGCGGGCGAGGACCAGGATTACGCCGTGCGGGTGTACCCGGGTGAGGGCGACGGATCGGACGTTCTCCTCGTGCTGGAGGACGGAAACGGCGTCCTTCTTCCCGCGCTCCCCGGCTTCGTGGGTTCCCTGGTGTTCGACAAGAGGGAACTCGCGAGCGTGAGCTACGAGCCCGTGGAGGGAACGGACCGATGGCACCTGTTGTGGAGCGAGGGGCGGTTCGAAAGGCTTCGCGAGCTTCGCTCCACGGTCGCGGCGGCGTCCCGTATGGGCACCTTCCGGCTGGCGGACAACGAACAGGCGAAGACGCTTATCGAGCAGATGCGTTCCGCCAAGGGCCTGGATCCGTCCCTGTCCGTCTACGCCGCGTACGCCCTGCACGAACGCGCGGCCCAGGGGCAGATCGCGGACATGGAAACGTACATCGTCCAGGACCTGCGCCTCCGCCTGTTCGACGTCGCGCTGCTCGCGGAGCCGCCCAGCCCGGCCCCGCGCATCCTGGCAGATGCCCGCCCGGGCGTGCCCATGCTCACCCAGGGGTGGCCGCTCCTCGCCGCGCAGGGCGTCCAGCTGGAGCCGGGCTTCGAGAATCTGCACCGGCACGTCCTGCCGTCGCTGTGGACGATGTTCGACCGCGGTGGCGTGGACCAGATCCGCGACGCGTTCCGCGACGGCGGGATGCATGGAACCCATTGAGAGTGTGTTTAAGAAATTCTCCCCTCGTTTGATTTCCTGAGGGAGGCGCCGCCGGAATTCTTGCCTCGACGGAGTCTATGGCGCCGACCGAAGGATCTAGCCCGCATGGCCGGGGGGCTGGCAACGCGGCGGGAGGCCCGGCACTCCACCGCACGGAGTAGATCCTTCGGTCGCGCGCAAAGACCTGTGCCCGTTGAAGTTGCCGGCGTGCTCCCTCAGGAAATCCGCCGAATTTTCGATCACGAAGTAGAATCTGCAAACACCCTCTGAGGAAGGATAACGACATGCGCACGCTCGTTTTCATCCACGGCCGCAACCAGCAGGGCAAGGACGCGGTAAAGATGAAGCAGGATTGGCTGGACGCCCTGCGCGACGGGCTGGCAGCCCAGGGCCTCACGCTCCCCATCCCGGAGACGCAGGTCCGCTTTCCCTACTACGGCGACACGCTGCACGGCTTGGTCTCCGGCGTCGCCCCGGACCAGGTGGCAAAGGTCATCGTCCGCGGGGAAGAGGGCGGGGGCCCCGAAGAGGCGGCCTTCATCGTGGGCGTGCTGGAGGAGGCGGCGCGGGAGCGGGGCGTCACGGACGCCGAGGTGCGCGCCGCGGGCGAGGCCGCCCTCGCCGCCGATCCCGCCGCATCCGGTGTCCAGGTGATCGAGCGCGGCCCGCTCAACTGGGGGTGGGTGCAGGGGCTGCTTTCCGCCATCGACCGGCACACCCCCGGCACCAGCGGCCGAATCCTGGCCGCCGTCGCGCGCGACGCGCACCGCTACATCACCGGCGCCGGGGTACGGGATGCCATCGACACCGGCGTCGTGCAGGCCCTGACCCCCGGCGGAGAGGCCGTCGTCGTAGCGCACTCGCTCGGCTCCGTGGTGGCGTACAGCCTGCTCCGGCGCGAGGGGGAGCGCGAAGGATGGAAGGTGCCGCTGCTCGTCACGCTGGGCTCGCCCCTCGGCATCTCCCCGTTCAAGAGGCCGCTGAGCCCCCTCAAGCACCCGGCGTGCGTTCGCCGCTGGTTCAACGCCATGGACCCGGACGACGTGGTGCCGCTCCATCCGCTGGACGCCACGCACTTCGGGGTGGAGCCGCCGATCGTCAACAAGACGGACGTGGAGAACGGGCGCGACGATCCCCACGACGTCCTGGCCTACCTGCGCGACCCCGACGTCGCGCGCGAGATCCACGACGCGCTCGCGGGTTGAAGCGAGTTCGTGTCGGTTTGTAGTTTCTCACCCGTGATGTCATTCTGAGTCTTCCGGCGCTGCGCGCACCCTGTTGGATGGAAACCTCGAAGCGCCTCGATTTCCTGAGGGAGGCGCCCGGCGGGGCCGTCCCGTGCCGATTCCTGTGGCGCCGACCGAAGGATCTACTGTCCCGGTGCTCGACCGCAGCTATCGCGAGACGATCCTGCCCGCGACGGATGGGTCTGTGCACCGGGGCAACCAGATTCTTCGGCCGGCGCCTTCACGTCACGGGACGGATCCGGTCGGCGCCGGCCTCAGAATGACATCACGGGCCAGGTAAAAAGCTGCAAACGCATGCGAACCCCGCTCCAGTATGCCTGACGCGGAGTTGCCCTTTGGACGACGGTGGACCCCGGGACGGTGTGCACGGGTACCTTGTGTTGACGGAGAGTCAACACTATGTTGAATGCCAGTCAACGTACACGGACACAGCCGCGCGGGAGATCGTCGTGATTCTGGGAGAGCGGATTCGCGAGCTGAGAGAAGCCCGCAGCTTGAGCCAGCGGGAGCTGGCGCGGCGGGCCGGTGTGGACCACAGCTACGTTTCCAAGATCGAGAACGGCCGGACGGAGGTGCCGTCGGTGGACACGCTCCGCGCGCTGGCCACCGTGCTGGAGGTTGAAGAGGTGGAGATGCTGGGGTTCGCCGACGTGCTGCCGGGCGCCTTCGCCAGCATCGCCCGCTCGCCCGAGGCCATGCGCTTCATGCGGCGCGCCTCGGACCTGGCCCGCAGCTCCGAGGACTGGGTGGAGATGCTGGAGGTACTGGAGGTCCGCATGGCCGCGCAGGGCAAGGTGGGGATCGGGGACCGCGACCGGCGGACGGGCGGCGCCCAATCCGCCCGCGACGCGCGGGATGAGCCGCGCGCGCGTGGGAGGGGGCGATGAACGACATCAGCAACGTGTCGCGGGAGTTCTTCGCGGAATCGTCCCTCCTGCAGGACTTCGAGGAAGCGCTCGTGGCCCTCAAGGTCCACGTCCTCCATCCCCACAGCGACGCCCGTCCCACGGGCGACGAGCTGGAGCGCGCGCGATGCGTCCTCCGCGACGTCCTCCAGGACCTGGACGCCTCCATCAGCCCCGACACCGTGGACCACGTCCGCGCCCGCTCCGCCGACCGCATTCCCGGCGCCGTCGCCGTCCGCTACCAGTCCAATCCGCCCGAGCGCCTGCAGGCCGTGCGCGACGAGTTGCAGCGCGTGCTGCACCAGCTGGGCACGGACGAGGTCCGCGTGGACGCGGGGGGACTGGAGACGCTCGACGAGCTGGCCAGCATCATCGACGAGCAGCGTGCCCGGTCCTTTTCGCACATGACCCGGCGCGCCTGACCCTCGTCGCGTGCTCCGAATCCTTCCTGGCCTCGTCCACGAGCTGGCGGTCCGCTGCGAGCTGCTGCAGTCGCGCCTCGACGCGCAGGCGCGGCGCGAGGAGCCGCTGCGAAGCCACGCCGAACGGGGCGCCGCCGCCGTGCGCGAGCTCGCCGGCCGGGTGCAGGCCCTGCGCGACAACCCGCGGCTCCGCCTGGAGGGGCTGGAGGGGAGCCACCTGCGCAACTACCGCGCGCTCCTGGACCAGGTCATCCTCTACGAGCGGTTCCTGCTCACGCCCCTGGAGCGGTTCGCCGCGCCGGACCACCTGCTGACGACGCTCTGCGCCACGCTGGCTTCGGAGATCCGGTGGCCCCTGCCCCCGCCGCTCGTCAGCGCGTACTCCACGGAATACTTCTGGACGCTCACGGGGCTCAACGTGGTCCGCGCCCCCGCCATCGAGGCGGCCGGAGCCCTGAGCCTTCCCGACCTGTGCCACGAGCTGGGGCACCACTTGGCGTGGCACTTCATCGACGCCCTGGCCGTCGGGTTTTCCGAGGCCCTCAGCGCGCACCTGGCCGACGCCCACCGCACGGTGGCGGACAAGCCGTGGCTGCAGGCGCAGCTGCTCAAGCTGCGGGAGATCTGGACGGACCGGTGGCTGCACGAGTTCGTGGCGGACATCGTGGCCACGTACCTGGTGGGGCCGCCCTACGGCTGGCAGCACGTGCGGCTGTGCGCGGGGCAGGGGCTGCGCCTGGAGGACGTGGACCAGCTGTACGGCAGCACCACGCACCCCGCGGACGAGGCGCGGCTGCGCGTAGTGGCCCGCTCCCTCCGGGTCCTTGGATACGATGAGGAAGGCGCGGAGCTGAACGACCTGTGGGACAAGTTCACGGACGCGAGCCGCTGGCGCCGGGGCCCCGGGTACCTCGTCTGCTATCCCGAGGACGTGCTGCTGCCGCTGATCGAAAGCACCATCGCGGGATGCCGGACGATGGGGCTGCGCCCGGCGCTGGATGCGGCGCCGGGGAGCATCCAGGCGTTCGTGGCGGATGCGTGGGCGCACTTTCGCGGCGATCCGCACGGCTACCACGCCTGGGAGGCCGAGGCGATGAAGACGCTCACGGACCGCCTGGAGTCTCCCGACCGTTCCTGAGCGTGTGCTTGGAAAATTTTCCCGCGACGCTGTCATCCTGAGGGAGCCGCCGCTCAAAGCCTTACCAGGGAACGACCCATGGCGGCGACCGAAGGATCTTGCCTGCCTGACCAGAAGCCGGCTTCCGTGCACCGGGTCTGCATTCCGCCTTCGCACACAAGATCCTTCGGGCCAGAGACGTGTGCCCCATCGAGTTCCACGCGGCGCGCCCTCAGGATGACACCGGGTGCGCGGAGGCGTGGGCTCCCTCAGGAACCGGGTAAAGCCGGTCGCGAAGCACAATCCTGGACACGTGCCGGCCAGCCTTTCCCACGGGGAAGTTCCTGGGTATCTTCGTCCGTCGCCCCATGTCGGCTCCCGGCGGGGGGCCAGCCACGTCTACGCGAGCCATGTACGAGGATCTGTTCCGCACCGTTCAGGAAGCCACGGAGGGCGCATACGACGTTCTCGGCGAGCTGGGGCACGACGAGGCGCGCATGGCGTACCTGGCACGCGACCTGGACACCGGGACCCTGGTGGTGCTCGCCCTGGCGTTCGACGGGGACGAGATCGAGGTGATTCCCCGGCTGGGGCCCGGCGTGCCCGTCATCGGCAGCCTGTGCCTGGGGTGCGGATCGCCCAAGGAGGGCTGGGGTGACCGCTGCGCCAACTGCGAGGCGCGGGGATACGGCGCGGGCTCCATCGCCCCCGGCGGCGGCGGCGAGGCCCTGCTGCGCAGCGTGCGGAGCGCCGCGGCGGGGACGTACGACGTGCTGGGGGCCCTGGAGCGCACGGGGGGCGCGCCCATCTACTTTGCCCGGGAGAACGGGAGCGGGCGGCTGGTGGGCCTGGCCCTGCAGCAGGATCCCGGCGAGCGCGAGGGGTTCGCCCTGGTGCTGGCCTGGGAGGGCCCGTCCGCCTCCGCCGCCGCCCATCCCACGCCCGCCGCGGTGGTGGACTACGCGGACGAGCCGGCCGTGGCCTATGCGGAGCCCTGGCGCCCGGAGCCGGCCCCGGACGAGATCACGGACCCCATGCTGGGCCGCCCCCGCGCCACGGTCGTGGACGACGTGCCGGCGCCGGCCCCCGCGCCGCGCCGGCGGGTGGGGATGCTGACGGTGGGGGGGATCGCCGTCCTGGTGCTGGGCGGGCTGGCGCTCTTCGCCCTGCAGGGCACGGGCGCCGACCCGCGCCCCGCCCCCGAGCCCACGACGGTGGCCGCCGTTCCGCCCCCGGCCCCCGCGGACACCACGCCCGTGCTCCCCGCCGTGGTGCCGGACACCCCCGCGCGCCGGCCCGAGCCCCGGGCGGAGCCGCGCGAGCGTCCCGAGCGCACGGAGCCGGCGAAATCCAACCGCAGCGCGCGGGTCATCATCGACGGCCGGCTACCGGCGGGATGGTCGTGGTCCGTGAACGGCCAGTCCGGGAGCGGCGAGACGGTTGAGCTGCGGCCTCGCCGTCCGTCCACCATCACCGTGGATGCGCCCGGATTTTGCACCGAGTCGCGGTCGTTCCAGCTGAGCCCCGGCGAGGAGTACCGCTGGGTGATCGCCCTGCGGGAACGGCCCCTGGTCGGCGAGTGCTGACGGGGCGACCGCCCCGCCACACTTCCCGACGAGGACCGCTCGTGAACCTGCCGCTCCGGATCGCGCCCCGCTGGTGGGCGCTGGCCCTGCTCTCGCTCGCCCCCGCCTGCGCACCGTCGACGGGTCCTTCGCCGTTCGCGCTCCGCGCCGCCGCGGGGGACACCGTTTCGCTCGTGCAGTACTACGTCCGCCCGGACGGGCGCGAGCGCTTCGAGCAGTTCGTCCGCGAAAGCTACTGGCCCGCCGTGCAGCGCGTGGCGCAGACGGAGCCGGCGCGGGTGCGCGGCTTCATGCAGACCCGCATCGTGTATCCCGTCCGCGCCAACCCGGACGGCACCTTTACCTACGTCTTCCTGCTGGACCCCATGGTGTCGGGGGAGAGCTACCGCATCCTGGAGCTGCTCCAGTCCGTGTACCCGGAGGACGAGGCGCAGCAGCGCTACCGGCAGTGGGCGGAGACGTGGGCGCGGCCGTTCACCTCGCAGGTGTTCGTGCAGTCCGGCCTCCCCGACGGCGCCACGGCGGATTCCATCGCCCGCGCCGCATCTTCCGGGAGTACGCCGTAACGCAAGGCGAAACACGACGAAACACCACGTGCCGCGGATGCCCCGACGAGGGATGCATCCGCGGCACGTTTCGTCGTCCCAAAACAACGGCAATCGCACACGGAGGAACAGGGGGAACAGGGGACGGTGGAAAGTTCCTCCGTTCCCTCTGTTCCTCTGTTCCTCTGTGTGAGATAAATCCGTTCCGCAGTTCTCCGCGTCCTCCGCGCCTCCGCGTGAGATCGTCCTTCCGGCGCCGGGATGGAGAATGAACCCAGGCGGGGTGGCATCCCGCTTGCCCGGCAGAAATCCGGGGATTTCAGCCCCGCGGAAGCGTCACTGGACGGTCCAGCGGTCGCGGCGCTGGACGAAGCGGTCGATGTGCAGGTGCAGCCCCGTGCTGGCCCGGTCGTGCAGCCCCGCGCGGCGGGCGCTCGCGACCTGCGCCCGCAGCACCTGGTCGGTGGAAAAGTCCTTCACCCGGATGCCCTCCGCCCGCAGCGCCTGAATGGCGAACTCGATCTGCTCGCGCGACAGGTCCCGGACCCGCAAATCCAGCGCGCCGCCGTGCCCGTACAGCGAAAGGTGCTCCGCGTGGTCCCGCCCCGTCACGACGATGCGTCGCCCGAACTGGGCCTCGAAGCGCTGCTGCACGCTCTCGAAGCGGCGGGCGAACTCCTCCGCGGACAGCTGCGACCCCGGGCGCACGGGCGCCGCGGGTGCGCGCCGGGACGGGGCGGGGGGCGCGTCGCGAAAGCCGGGCGGCACGGCCACGCGCTTCTCCCGGTATACGGCCGCGATGGTGCGCTCCAGCGTGGCGATCTGCGGGCGCACCCAGGCGTTGTCGCGCAGCCGGCTCGTCTCCAGCACGCGGGTGGCGCGGGCGAACTCCTTGAGGGCCTCCTGGGGGATGTTCAGCTCCAGCAGCGTGGCCCCGCGCTCCACGTGGTCGTACGACAGCGCGATCAGCCGGTCGTACTCCCGCGCATCCGCCTCCGACAGCGGCTGCACCGTCTCCGGCCGGGTGAGCGCGTAGATGAACACGCCGGCCGCGCCCAGCAGCAGGAGCACGCCCAGGGTCATCCCCACGTGCGCCCAGCGCAGGCGCGGCCGCCACGTCATCCGGCGCCGCTTTCGGACGCGCGGCGGCGGAGGGAGGGGCGGGGGCGCGACGGGGGCGTCCGCGGCCGCGCGGGAGCGGGGTGCCGCCTGGCCGCTCTCGAAGCGGTACGCGGCCCCGGGCGCCACGCGCAGCACGTCGCCCTGCCGCAGCCGCACGGGCTCCAGCAGCCCCACGCCGTTCAGCTCCGGCCGGGGCACGGCCGCCCGGACGGGCGTGACCCAGTAGCCGTCCTCGCGCTCCACGATGGCCACGTGCCGCGGCGTGACGCCGGGAAGAAAGACGGGGAGGGCGCTGTCCTGCGCGGCCCCGATCCAGAACGGCGTCTCCTGGATGGGCACCGCGGGCCCCGGGGTGGGGGCGACGGGAACCAGGCGCGGCAAGGTCGGCATGGCCCCAAGCTGGCCGGGAGGAACGCGGCGAGCAAGCCCTTTTCGCAAACGTGACAGTGCAGCAGTTGCACGGATACGTCTGTAGGTGATACCATTGGAGTCCGTTACGGCCCCCGAGCGCGATGGCGAATGCCGGCGTACCTGATTGAATTCGAAACGAGGGAGGGTCCGCAGCGGCGGCGCTTCACGATCGACCAGGAGCGCATCCTGGAGCCGCAGGTGCGGCAGATCCTGGAGGAGCTGAACCAGCGCGGGGTGGTGTTGGCCGGGGGGCCGGACCAGGAGCTGGGGGTGTTCTGGAACGGACGCGAGGTGTCCACCACGCAGTCGCCCGCGCAGCTGGGGCTGGCCCCGGAGCGGTCGCTGGAGCTGCGGATGCGCCCCCGCCGGCGCGAGGCCGTCCGCATCGAGGTCGCCCCGCCGGAGCCCCTCCCCGCGCCGACGCGGCCGAAGGGGCCGTACGCGGCGGCGGTCTGGGGGGCCACGGGGGCGCTCGTGGCCTGGCTGGCGACCTGGCTGCTGGACGACCTGGGCGGATTCGTCTCCAGCTACGCGCGGCTGGACCTGGCCGCGGGGATGATGCTGGGCGCGGGGATCGGCGCCTTCGTGGGCGCGGGCGCGGGGATTCGCCGGGGGGAGGGATTCGGGCGGGCGGCGCTGCTGGGCGCGGCGCTGGGGACCCTGGGCGCCGCGGCGGGCGCGGCGCTGGGGACCACCCTCGGCCGGGCGCTCTGGCCGGCGCCGGGGCAGGGGGCCTTCCTGGCCTGGCGCACGCTGGGGTGGGCGCTGCTGGGGGCGGGGCTGGGGGTTGCGCTGGGCGCCATGGGATGGCGCACGGACCGGCGGCGGGTGCTGGACGCGGCGCTGGCCGGGACCGCCGCCGGGGTGTTCGCGGGCGTGGTCTTTTCCCTCCCCGGCGCGTCGGACCTGTGGCAGGCCCTCGCCTTCGCGGTGGTGGGCGCCGGGGTGGGATGGGGGACGGCGGGACCGTCCCTGGCGCGGTCGCTCGGCGTGCTGGAGCTGGAGCGGACGGATCCGCGCCGCGCGGGACTGCTGGCCCTGCGCGAATGGGGGCTGGCGGAGGGGACGGTGATCGACCTGCCCCAGGCCATCGTGTACGTGACGGAGGGGCGTTGCGCCGTCGCGCCCCGCGGCGCCGCGGCGGTGACGGTCTCGGGCCGCGCGCTCCTGGAGCCGGCGGAACTGCGCGACGGCGACCGCATCGAGGCGGGGCGGGGGAGCTACCGCTTTCGCCGGTGGACGGCGGCGATGCTCCTTCTCCTCTGCGCCTTCGGGACGAGGATGAGCGCGGCGCAGGCGCAGCCGGGGGACGCGGGGCGGGCGGAGGCGGTTTCGGTGGATACGACGGCGCCGCGCCTGGTGCGGTGCGTGGCGGGACGGGGGCTGCCCTGTCTCCGATCCACCGTCTCCCTCCGCCCGGGAGAAGGGGCGCCCGATTCCGCGGGATGGGCGGGACGGCTGGGCCCCCTGCCGCTGCGCGCTCCGATGGTCCGCGCCTCCGCGCCGGCGGAGCCCGTGAGCCTGCTGGTGCTGGTGGACGTGAGCGGGAGCATGGCGGGCGGGGGAATGCAGGCGGCCCGGTCGTCGCTGCGCGGCTTCCTCGGCGCGCTCCCGGCGGGGTCGGCGCGGGTGGCGGTGGCGCCGTTCTCCAGCGTGCAGGTGCAGGCGCGCATCCGCCAGGCCCGCTTCGTCCCGCCGGCGGAGGCCGCGCGGCAGGTGGACTACCTGCCGGTGCCCCAGGGGAACACGGGGTTGTACACGGCCGTCGTCACGGGGCTGGAGGTGCTGGAGCGGGAGCGGGGCGCCCGCGCGCTGCTGGTCATCACCGATGGCCGCAACGACGTGGCGGGCGCCGGGGATGACCCCGGGCTCCTGGCGGGGCCGGAGGGACAGCGGGGGACGACGGAGCGCGTGCGGGGGAGCGGCATCCCCCTCTACCTGGTGGGGTTCGGGACGGGGGTGGATGCGAACGAGCTGCGCCTGCTGGCCTCGTCCCCCGGGCGCGACTACACGGTGCCGGAAGATCCCGTGGCCCTGGCCCGGGCGTTCGGCCGGGTGGGCGCGGAACTGGGCGCCACGCGCGAGCTCACCTGGGTGCTCCCCGTGGCCAACCGGGGATGGCTGGCCCGCGGGGCCCTGCCGTACGGCGCCTGGAGCGTGCCGGAGGAAGGAGGCGTACGGCGCGACGCGCGGTGGATTCCGCCCCTGTTCGCCCTCCCCGCCTTCGCGGGCGTGGCGGACAGCGCCGCGGCGGCGGGATGGGCCCTGCAGGGGGACGCGGGGACGGCGTGGCGCCGCGCGGTCATCCTCCTCGCCTTGGCTGGCGTGCTGGGGCTGCTGTGGATCGGCGTGCCGCGGTGGACGTGGGCGGCGGCGGCGGATCCCGGGCCCGTCCCCGCGCCGCGGCCGCGGACCATCCCGCTCCCGGGGCGGGGCGCGCCGGAGCCCGTGGCAGCTGGAGGATTGCGCACGGATCTGCGCGAGGCGCCGCCGCGAAGGCCCGCGGACACCACGGCGAATGCCGCGCGCAGGGTAGCGCGCGGGCAGGGAGGGATCTAAACTGGAGTTTGTCGGCGGATTATGTCGGCCCGCCGCTTGCGCTTGCGTGTAACAGTGATCGTCCGCCGCTTTCGACCCACACGGAGGCATCCGCAATGCCCGTCGTACGCGTCACCCGAGCCGGCGTCCGTCCGGCGCCCCGCGAAGTCCCCACGGACACCACGCTGACCGTGCTCCCCATGACCTTCGACCGCGTGGGGGAGGAGGCGGCGGAGGACGAGCGGCCCACGCGCGTGAGCTCCCTGGCGGAGGCCTTCGAGACCTTCAAGCCCAAGCTGGACTTTCGCACCACGGTGGGCGAGGAAGGCACGGAGTTCGTGGCGGAGCTGGAGTTCGGCAGCCTCAAGGACTTCGATCCCAAGCAGATCCGCCAGCGGCACCCGTCGCGGCGCAACGACCTGGCCGACCTGCAGGCCCGCATCGACCTGCTGCACCGCATGCGCGAGCGCTTCGGCACGCTCCCCGTAAAGCGCGCGTGGGACCAGCCGGAGCAGCGCGCGGAGATCCTGGCCGCCGTGCGCGAGTTCGAGGCCCAGCTCCGCCTGATCGCGGGGCAGTCCGAAGGAGATGACGAATGAGCGATCCCGTGGTCACACGCACCGCGCAGGAGATCATCGGCAAGCGCAAGGCGGGCAAGGCGATCGAGGAGATCTTCAACGTCATCCACCCCGCGCCGCCCCGCACCGCGCTCAGCGAGATCTTTTCGCCCGAGAGCGCCTCGCAGTTCCTGGAGCGCGTCACGAGCTTCGCCAACCTGCTGGCGGAGGACGACAGCTACGAGCAGGCGCTGGCCAAGCTGGACGGCGCCATCGAGGAGGCGTCCAGCATCCGCGACCAGGTGCTGGCGGAGATGTACCGGCAGATCCGTCCCGTGGAGCGCAGCTACCGCCAGCTGCACCTGTTCTTCGAGAACGCCGAGGTGCGCGACAACATGCAGCGCGCCCCGGTGGAGTTCCACATCTACAACGCCGACGTGTCGGCCATCCGCAACGACACGGAAAGCTCCACCATCGAGGCCATCGACGAGTTCGTGCAGAGCCGGAACGACACGTTCAACTTCCGGCAGTTCATCTGCAACCTCGTCATCCCCGGCTACGTCCCCGACAACGTGCGCAAGCGCTTCGAGGACATGGCCAACCAGTGGGGCATGCTCCTGATCGGCGACCTCAAGGACGAGGGGAGCTTCCGCCGGCTCAGCGACCAGTTCCGCACGGACGGCGGCGCGTACGAGTTCCTCAAGCGCCCCGAGGACCGCGCCGCGGCTGACGTGGTGATCGCCGGGTGGGTCAAGCTGCGCGACCGGCACTGGTTCGAGGAGGCGGACGGCGGCGCGGAGGATCCGGACCTGTACGCGCCGGCGTCGCTCGTCTTTGGCGGGTGCCTCGTCCGCACCGACCGCACGACGGGCGGCGGCATTGCCCAGGGCCCCGTGGGGATGATCTTCGGCAAGGTGCGCGGGGTGGACAAGGCCCGCATCGAGCCGCGCATCTCGCAGATGGAGCACCTGAGCATGGAGCGCCAGGTGGTCACCGTCATCCGCAACGAGGACAACGACCTGTGCTTCGTGGGAAGCCGGTCGCAGGCCGAGGACCCCAACGGCATCCTCAAGTTCTTCACCTCGTACCGGGTGCTGCGCTACATCGAGCGCCGGGTGGCCGTGTACCTGCGCCGCGTGGCCGAGCAGCGGCTTACCCGCGACCTGGTCAAGGAGCAGGTGCGCAACCCCATCGAGGAGTTCCTGGACAGCGAGAAGAAGAAGGGCACCATCTACAACTTCGACCTCGACATCGACATGGACGAGGACAAGTTCGCCATGGGCCAGCTGGACATCTCGCTGGAGGTGCTCCCCGTGGGGCCGGCGGAGACGTTCCACCTGAAGATCGACACGCCGGACTTCGGCCGGGCCAAGGCCGAGGCGTGAGCGGGTCCGCGCCGGACGATCCGCCGCCCCGGGACCCGAAGGTGGATCCGAAGACGGGGCGGCGCACGGACCTGGGCGTGGAGGTGACCCGGGAGCTGGGCGGCGGCGGCCGCCTGGCCCGGGGAAGCGGGACGCGGTACTCCACGCTCAAGTTCAGCTCGCGGGGCGTGCCGCGGGACGAGGGCCCACCGGCGTCGGTGGACGACGTGGAGGGGGAGCGGGACGACGAGACGCCGGCGGAGAAGGAGCCGGTGAGGGCGGGACGCGCGCCGGATGGCGCGACTGCTACGCCATCAGTTGCAGATGAAGCGCCGGTTGTGGCCCCGAAGGAGCCGGAGCCGGGGGTGGGATTGCTGGGACGGGTGGCGGGGATGCTGGGCCTGCGCGGCAGGGGACGGTAGCGCGCGGGGGAAGGTGCTGGGCCAGGGGTTCGGAGGCAGGCGCAAAGGGCGGCTGCCCGGGCGGTAACCGACACGAACGGAGAGTGGGACGATGGCAAACCAGACCTACAAGCGGGTTCAGGTGGAAGTGGGCGACGTGAAGTTCTTCCCCGTGGAGGCGAAGTACTCGCTTGCCCGCAACGCCAACCAGGTCGGTCGCCGCATCGGCGAGTCGCTGCAGGCCCGTGCCTACGTGTGGCTGGACGTGCACGACACCTCGCGGCTGTCGCAGGACCAGATGATCTCGCTCTGGCGCAAGGCCACCGACCCCAAGGACAACCCGGAGAAGATCTCCATCACCTACTTCTCCGAGGACGGCGACCGCGTGCTCTCCAACGTGGAGTTCATGGGGTGGATCTCGGTGTTCCAGACCTTCAACCCGGCCCCGGGCGGCACCAGCATCATGGCCGGTGGCAACGGCGACCGCGGCGTGGCCGCGGAGAGCATGACCGGGTACAACAACGTGCTGTACATGGAGATCGTCGCGGCGCTGGACGAGCCCAACGTGTCCAAGCACAAGCTCACCAAGTAGTCCCTGGCAGGGGGCCGGGCGGCGTGCCGATGCGCCGCCCGCCCCCGCCAGCGGGGTGCCGCCGCCGCGCGCGCCCCGGGTTGGATCCACGGCAACGTGAGGCTGTCCATGTCGGCTAGGCTGGAGGTGGAGCTGGGAGGTGTCCGTCTCGCGGGCAGCCGCGTGGAGCGGCTGGAGGTGGTGGATTCGGTGGGGGCCCCGGCGGCCTGCGAGCTGGTCTTCTTTCGCGACGCGGGCTCGCTGGGCGAGCTGGACGCGCTGGCTTCCGCCCTCTTTGGGGGCGGGGGGAACGGCGGATCGGCGGATGCGTCGTCGTCCCCTTCGGGCGCGGGCGGACCCTCCGGCTTCGGCGTGCGGCTGGAGGAACTGCTGGATGCGCCCGTGCGGGTGACCGTCACGGACGCGGCGGGGGTGCACGAGATCTTTCGCGGCGAGCTGGTGGCGGCGCGCGAGGAGCACCTGGCGCACGCGGCGTCGCGCTTCGTCATCTCGGCGAAGACGCTGTCGCACCGGTGGGACCGGCACCGCGACACCAGGTACTATCCCAACCACACGCTGGCGGACGTCGTGCGCCAGCTGGGCGCCAGGCTCGGCGGCGCGGCGCCGGCGGGGGGCGCGCAGCTGAACTACGTGCAGTACGACGAGAGCGCGTGGACCTTCCTGGCGCGCCTGGCGGACGAGCACGGCCTGCTGATGCTCTCCGCGGAGGATGGGATCGAGCTGCACGGCGGCTTTCGCGACGCGTCGCACCCGCTGTCCTGGGGCGTGAACCTGCTGTCGCTGACGAGCGCCGCGCGGCCCGTGAACGCGGGGATGAAGGGCGCCCTGTACCAGGCGAGCGAAAAGCGCGACCACCGCTTTCACGGCGTCCGCAAGGCGCCGGAGACGCTGGGGGGCGCCGCCACGCTCGTCGCCACGGTGGAGCGCGGCTCGACGAAGGCGCTCGGCGGGGGCGATCCGGGCGTGCTCGCCTTCACCAGCCGGACGCCCGCGCTGGCGGATGCCCGGGCGGCGCTGCAGCGCGAGAGCGCGCGCACGCTGGGGAACGCGGTGTCGGTGGAAGGGCGCAGCACCCGCCCCGCCCTCCGCGCGGGCGAGCGGATCGAAGTCGGGGAGGGCGAGACCTGGCGCCTGCCCACGACGGGCGCCTTTGGCTTGGTGGAGGTCGTGCACCGCTGGGACGGGCAGCAGTACGAGAACGCCTTCCGCGCCACGCCCTTCGCGGCGTACCGCGCGCCGGAGGCGCCGTCCGCGTCCCCCCTTCCCGGCGTGGTGACGGCCATCGTCGTGGCGAACGACGACCCCGGGGGGATGGCGCGCGTGCGCGTGCGCTACCCGTGGATGGGCGCGGAGGAGCGCAGCGGGTGGGTGCGCACGGCCAGCGTCTACGCGGGCAACACGCGCGGCGTCGGCTTCCTTCCCGAGGTCGGCGACGAGGTGGTCGTCGGCTTTGAGCAGGGCGACACGGAGCGGCCGCTCGTCCTGGGCTCGCTGTGGAACGGCGGCGACCGGGCGGGCCACGCGCCGGGGACCAAGCAGATCCAGACCAAGGCGGGGAACACCATCCGCCTGGAAGAGGCCGGCGGCGCGGAGGCGGTGGAGCTCTACAGCGCCGGGGGCTCCGCGCGCATGCGGCTGGCGAACGGCGGCACGCCCACGGTGACGGTGGTGGTCAAGGGCGACATGGTCATCGAGGCCGCCAACGAGGTGGTGCTCAAGGCCGGCCGCCTGGTGCAGAACGTCAAGGGCGACGCGTCCAGGCAGATCAGCGGCGCGCTCACGCACAAGGTGAACGGCGCCTCCGCGCTGGAGGCGCAGACGGTGGACGTGCAGGCCTCGACCGGCGGCGCCACGCTGCAGGCCGCGGCGGGGAACCTGACGCTGCAGGCGGGGGGGACGTTCACGGCCAACGGCGAAAAGGCGAAGATCCAGCCGTCCGGCCACGTGCCGCAGCGCGTAGCCCCGCCGCGCCCCCGGCCGCCGGCCAGCGCGCAGCAGGGGCGCCCCGTCCCCGCGCCCGCGCCGCCGCGGACGAGCGGCGACGCCCGCACGCCCGGCGGACCCGGGCGGCAGGCCGCGCGCCCGGCCCCGCGCAGCACGCCGTGCCTGGAGGCGCTCGTGGCCGCCGCGCCGCCCCGGCTGCGCGAGCACGCGCGGACCTCCATCCCCCTGCTGCTGGACGAGGCCAAGGCGGCGGGGTACTCGCGGGACCAGGCTGCCTACCTGTTGGCCACCGCGCAGCACGAGTCCGGCCTGGGCCGCACCATGACGGAGCTGCGCCCGCACAAGGACTACGAGGGGCGCGCAGACCTGGGCAACACGCAGCGGGGCGACGGCCTGCGCTTCGAGGGCCGCGGCTACGTGCAGATCACGGGGCGCACCAACTACGCCGACTGGGGCCGCCGCCTGGGGATCGACCTGATCGGCCACCCGGAGCTGGCCACGGTGCCGGCCAACGCGGCCAAGATCGCCGTGCAGGGGATGAAGAAGGGCACCTTTACGGGCGCCAAGATCAGCCGGTACATCAACGACACCAAGACGGACTTCAGGAACGCCCGCAGGGTGATCAACGGCACCGACAAGGCGGACCTGATCGCCGGCTACGCGGAGAAGTACAAGACGGCGCTGGGATCGTGCGATGACTGGAAGTAATCCGCCGGCCCGGCTCGTCGCCATCGCCTGCCTCCTGCTTGCCGCGGGATGCGGCGGGGCCGGGCCGGACGCGCAGGTGCCGGAGGTGGAGCCGCCTCCATCCGCCGCTTCGTCCGTCTCGAACGGGAGCGTGGAGTCGGGATCATCCACCGCGGTCGCGACGGAGCCGGCCGTGGAGGTGCCGCAGACGGTGTCGGCGGGGGCCGAGAATCCCATCTTTGCGCCGGTGCTGCCGCGGCTGCGGAGCGAGGTGCGGGTCCCGCTGCGGCTGCCGGAGGTGCTGGGGTGGGAGGACGAGCCGCCGGACTCCGCGTTCGCCATCGTGGAACGCGCTGACCCGGCCGGATACGTGCTGATGATCGGCTTGGCCTCGGACTGCGACGGCGGAAACTGGTGCCGCTACGGCAGCGTCTCCGGTGAGCGGATCGCGGGCGCGGAGGCCGCGCCGGACGGCACGCCCGTGCCGCTGGCGGAGGGCATCACGGGGCACTTCGTGGACGCCGAGTGCGGCGCCGTGTGCAGCGACTCCCGGCTGTGGTGGGAGGAGGACGGGGTTCGGTATTCCGTGGGGGTCAAGGCGGCCCGGGCGGAGACGCTGGTGCCCATCGCGCGGTCGGCGCTGGGGCCGCGGTAGCGCAGGTTTCCCGCCGCGCGCGGACGGGAGAGTGCGAATGCGAGTTCATCGTTCTTGGAGCGGGTCATGTCCGTAACGCTTCGCGTCGAGGTCGGTCCCCACGTGCTGCACGGCAGCCGCGTGGAGCGCCTGGAGGTGACGGAGGCCGTGGGGTCTCCGGCGGCCTGCGAGCTGGTGTTCTTTCGCGACGCCGGCTCGCTGGGCGAATTGGACGCGCTCCTGTCCGGCGGCGCGGGCGGATCCAACGGCTCGGGCGGCGGATCGGCGGATGGATCACCGTCGCAGGCGGCGGCCGTGCCCGGGTTCGGGGTCAAGCTGGAGGAGCTGCTGGATGCCCCCGTGCGCGCCGTGATCTCCGACGGCCTTACGGAGCACGAGATCTTCCGCGGCGAGCTGGTGGCCGCGCGCGAAGAGCACCTGGCGCACGCCGCCTCCCGGTTCATCGTCTCCGCCAGGACGCTGTCGCACCGGTGGGACCGGCACCGCGACACCAAGTACTATCCCAACCACACGCTGGCGGACGTCGTTCGCGCGCTGGGTGCCAAGCTGGGCGGTGAGGCACCCGCCGGCGGCACGCAGCTGAACTACGTGCAGTACGACGAGAGCGCGTGGAGCTTCCTGGCGCGCCTGGCGGACGAGCAGGGGCTGCTGATGCTCTCCACGGAGGATGGGATCGAGCTGCGGGGCGGCTTCAAGGAAACGTCGCACCCGCTCGCCTGGGGCATCGACCTGCTGTCGCTGACGAGCCACGCGCAGCCCGTGAACGCGGGGATGAAGGGCGCGCTGTACCAGGCGAGCGAAAAGCGCGACCACCGCTTTCACGGCGTCCGCAAGGCGCCGGAGACGCTGGGCGGCGCGGCCACGCTCGTATCCGCCGTGGAGCGCGGATCGACGAAGGCGGCGGGGGGCGGCGACCCCGGCGTCCTCGCCTTCACCAGCCGCACGCCCACGCTGGCGGACCACCGCACGGCCCTGCAGCGCGAGAGTGCGCGGGCCCTGGGGAACGCCGTGTGGGTGGAGGGGCAGAGCACCCGCCCCGCCCTGCACGTGGGCGAGCGGGTGGAGGTGGGCGAGGGCGAGCACTGGCGCCTGCCCACCACCGGCGCGTTCGGGCTGACGGAGGTGGTGCACGTGTGGGATGGGCAGCAGTACGCCAACGCATTCCGCGCGACGCCCTTCGCCGCCTACCGCGCGCCGGAGGCGCCGTCCGCATCCCGCATCCCGGGCATCGTCACGGCGCTGGTGGTGATGAACGAGGACCCGGAGCGGATGGGCCGCGTGCGCGTGCGCTACCCGTGGATGGGCGCGGAGGAGAAGAGCGGCTGGGTGCGCGTCGCCAGCGTGTACGCGGGCAACGGGCGCGGCGTCGGCTTTCTCCCCGAAGTCGGCGACGAGGTGGTCGTCGGCTTCGAGCAGGGCGACACGGAGCGGCCGCTCGTGCTGGGCTCGCTGTGGAACGGCGGCGACAAGGCCGGCCACGCGCCGGGGACCAAGCAGATCCAGACCAAGGCGGGGAACACCATCCGCCTGGAGGAGGCCGGCGGCGCCGAGGCGGTGGAGATCTACAGCGCCGGGGGCAAGTGCCGCGTGCGCCTGAGCAGCGGCGAGGGCGGCGCGCCCAAGCTCACCATCGTCAGCCAGGGCGACCTGCACCTGGAGGCCGCGGGCGAGCTGCGCATCGAGTGCCAGAAGTACACGGAGACGGTGGCCAAGGACGCCATCCGCACCATCGGCGGCAACGACCACACGACGGTCACCAAGGGCTACGTCCTGGCGGCGGAAGGGACCGTCGGCATCAAGGCCAAGGGGAACGCGGCCGTGCACGCCGGCGGCAACCTCGAAACCATCGCCGGCGGCACGCTCATCCAGAAGGGCGCCGTGGTGCAGACGCAGCCGGGCGCCGCGGGCACCCCGCCGCCCGCGCCCGCGCGCCCGCCCGCCAGGCCCAGCGCGCAGCAGGCCCGCCCGCGCCCCGCGCCCGCGCCGCCCCGCAGCAGCGGCGACGCGCCCACGCCCGGCGGCCCCGCGCGGCGCCCCGTGGCCAAGCAGGCCGCGGCCACGCAGCCCCGGCGCAAGGTCACCTGGAGCGCGGCGGACAATCCCAACCGCAACGTGGATCCCCGGACGATGGAGATGGCGCAGAAGCTCGCGGACGAGGCCGGCGTGGACCTGCAGCTCTCCAGCGGCTACCGCCCCGGCGACACGGGCAACCACGGGCGGCGGCTGGCGGTGGACATCAGCGCCATCAACGGCGTGGACATCGGTCAGGGGACCACGGCCAACCCCGCGGCCCGCGACCTGGTCAGGCGGGTGCAGGACGCGGCGCGCGCCATGCCGGAGGTGCGCGAGAACTACGGTCCCGCGGGGCTGTACAAGGCCGCCCGCGCGGGCGCGGAGCAGGTGCTGCGGCGCCCCGGCGACATGGGCGCCGGCACCACGGCGGCCAGGCTGCTCCGGCTGCAGCTGCAGCACAACAACCACATCCACATCAGCCGGCAGCCGTAGCATGCGATGCTTCGCGACCGCGATCCTGGCCCTCGCGCTGGCCGGCTGCGGAACGGCGTCCGCGGACCACGCGCCGGATGCCGCCGCCGGGCAGACGTCCGCCGCCGCGCGTCCCTCGTCCCAGCCGGCCGCGGTCCCCGCATCGCAGCCGCAGACGGCGTTCGCGTGCCTGAGCCCGGACTCCGTGGGCGGCGGGCGGGACACGCTGGTGTTCTCGGACGTGGTCCTCTCCGATGAGACGGGCGACGCGACGGGAACGGAGATCTCGCTCTGGCGGGACGGCGATGCGTGGCGCGGCGCCGCGCGCGAGGCGGAGGGCGAGATCGGCTCCCCGCGCCCGCTGGAGTCGCTGGCGCTGGATCCGCGCGAGGGGCGGATCGCGCTGGCGTACGGGAACGGGCTGGGCGACGTGTTCCGCTTCCAGGGATCGTTCTCGTGCGAGCGGCTGGGGGGGGCGTGGGAGCTGTATGAAGGCGTACGGAAGGAGGATTCCGTGCTCCCCCGGGTGCCGCACAGCGGGTACACGCCGCCGGTCGCGGACGCAGACGCGGGAGATGCGGACGCGGGAGATGCGGACGCGGGAGATGCGGACGGGAGCGGATCGGGCCGATGAACGGAGCCGAATGATGACCGAGCCGATGCTTTCGCTCCCCCTGCGCGTGGAGCCGGACGGGCAGCTGGCGCGCGCGGACGCGGTGGATTCGCTCGTGCAATTGTTCAAGGTGATGGCCGCCACGCCCGCCGGCAGCTGGGGGCACGCGCGCTGGTTCGGGCTGCAGGAGGTGTTCGCCGCTGCCAACCCGCTGCTGCACGACCAGCAGCCCCTGGCGGACGCGCTCAACGCCGCCTTGCGCGGGCTGGAGGTGCGCTGGGCCCGCGTGCACTCCGTGACGACGGCGCCGGAGCGCGTGCAGGGGGAGCGGCACTTTCGCATCGCCCTGCTCCTGGAGGGCGGACGGATGGAGCACACCCGCTTGGCGGTCTAGGCGAATTCGGCCGATCGCCATCCGCCGTCGAATCCCACGGATCGACGGAATCGACGGATTGGGCGGATGAGGGGAAGGGGAGGGACGGGGACTCCGGCGCGGGCGCGGCGGAGAACGCAGGTTCCTGAAACGGGGCAGATGACGGATCGCACCACCACCCTGGGCACCGCCGCGCGCACCGCGGCCGACATCGCCGGCGAGCTGCGGCGGGAGTTCGGCACGGCCATGGCGGACCGCTTCGGCACGCAGCCGCAGCAGGACCCCGTGCTGGCCACGCTCTTTCACGCCCTGGCCGTGCAGGTGGCGCAGGTCTACGCCGAGGCGGAGTACGCCTTTCCCGCGGCCGTCTTCGATGACTTGGTGAGCGGGTTGGGGATGCCCCCGCGGGTGGCGCAGCCGGCCCAGGTGGTCGCCGGCTTCAGCGACATCCAGCAACGCGAGCCCCTGCCGGCGGAGACGACGCTCATCGGCTACAACCGGACGGGGGAGGCCATCCCGTTCACCCCGGACGTGACCATCCAGCTGGCGCCCACGGAGCTGGCCTTCGCGGGGGTGTACGAGGGCGGCCGGCTGCACGTGCTTCCCGGCGCCACCCTCCCGGGCGAGGGCGCGCCCATCCCCCCCGGCAACGTGCCCCTGCCGGGGAGCGCGGGCGCGGCGCCCACGATGTTCCTGGCCTTTCGCACGGACGCGGCGCACCTGTCGGGGCTGGGATTGTTCATCGAGCTCTTTCCCCCCGACGGCCCCGTGGCCGAGGCCCTGCGCCGCAGCCCCTGGCAGCTGCTGAGCGACGCGGGGCGGGTGAGCGAGGCGGCCATCCTGCGCACGCGGCCGGGGCGGGGCGGGGTGCAGCGGCTGGGCTGGTTCCACGCCGGTGCGGACGGACCGGCGCGCGGGCAGGACTTTCCCCTGGCGGAGGGCGCGTTCGGCCCGCAGGTGTGGGTGTTCCCCGACATCCCGGCGGACCGCCGCCACCGCTGCGAGGTCCCCGTGGCGCTCGCCGAAGCCGTGCGCCTGCTCCTGCCGGAGGAGCACCGCGGCGCCCTGGACGAGCCCCTGGCCTGGGTGCAGATCCCCCTGCCGGCGGGCGTCCGCGGCGTGGCGAACGCCATCCAGCGCGTGGCCGTGAACTGCGTGACGGCATCCAACGTGGAGGTGTTCAGCGAGCAGGTGGTGTTCGCGCGGATGGGGACCGTCGTCCGCTTCGAGCCGGAGGGGAGCCGCGAGCGCTACGTGCTGGGCGTGCGCTCCGTCATCGGCGAGTCCGGGACGCACTACGTGGCGGAGTCGGACGTGGACTCGTCCCTTCCGCACGCGCGCTACCGCTTTCGGGACGGCCGCTTCGAGATCCGCCCCGCGCGCACGGAGAGCGGGCGCTTCGACGCGTACGCCATCGTCCGGCTGCTCGTCTCCGACGGGGACCGGGCCAACGGGCTGCAGGCGGGGGACCTGCGGCGCATCGACGCGGCGCTGGCCAACGTCACGGCCCAGGTTTCCAACTTCACCCTGTCCCGTGGGGGGAGCGCGCCCCCGGACTACGGCGCCGCCAAGCTGCGCTTCGCCGAGCTGCTGCGCACGCGCGAGCGGGTGGTGACGGTGGCGGACATCGACATCGCCTGCCGCGTCTTCGAGCCGCGCATCCACGCCGTGCGGGTGGAGTCGGGGACGGAGGTGCTGGACGGCGTCCCCCAGCGTGTGGAGACGGTCGTCGCCGTCGTGCGCCGCGCGGACTTCGCGGACCCGGGCGCCGAGCTGCCCCGGATGCGCGAGCTGCTGGAAGCCGACCTGCAGTCGCGCGCGGTGCTGGGGCAGCACATCCGCGTGCAGCTGGACGACGGGAGGGGCGCCCGGTGATGCGCATGCCCGACCTGTGCACCCCCACCCGCGGGGTGCGGCACGACATGGACTCGGCCATCGCCTCGCTCGTGCGGCTGGGGCTGGAGGTGGACAAGATCGTCGTCCGCAGCGCCGGCCCGGGGTGGCCGGACGGCACCGTCGTCAAGCAGGTGCCCGCGCCGGGAACGCGCATCGGCCCGTACACGCGGGTCACGCTGTCCGTGGCGGGGCAGGGGGGCGTGCAGAGCCTGCCGTACCCCCTGCGGGACGCGCGGGACGGGGAATTCGGGGTGGACGGGCTGTTCGCGCTGTTCGACAATCCCGTGCACAAGCTGGTGCACCACGTGCGCGAGGCGGGACAGTTTCTTGCCCTTCACCCGGACGATCCGGCCAGCGCGCGGCGGTGGATCGAGGACATCTTCGGCATCGATCCCGCGCCCTGGGCCCGCGAGCGGTGGTACGCCCTGGCCCGCGTCCTTCCCGCGCTGCACCGCGTGGCCGGCCGGGCGGACGCCGTGCCGCTGGCCTTCCGCGTCGTCTTCGGCCTCCCCGTGCAGACCGTGCGGACGGTCCCCGGCCTGGTGCCCCTGGCGGCCAGCCGGCAGACGCGCGTGGGGAGCGCCAACTCGCGGCTGGGGGTGGACACCGTCGCGGGGACGGGCGCCCTGGGCGTGCGGCGGCTGGAGGTGACCTTTGGCCCCGTGGAGCTGGACGGCTACCGCACGCACGCCCTGTCGGACGAGATGCGGGGCGAGCGCGACGCGCTGTACCGGCTGATCCTTCCCGCCCACCTGTGCGCGGGGGTGCGGGAGCGGTGGATGGTGGGGGATCCGGCCAACCCGCCGCGCCTGGGCGACCCGCACGCGGCGCCCACGCTGGGCGTCAACGCCCGCCTGGGCACACCCTGAGAGCGAGATCCGAGAGCATGGAACGGGACGGGCTCAAGTCGGTCAACTGGGTGACGGGGATGCTGCTGACCCCCGCCCACTTCACGCGCCAGGACCGCTACGTCGACCAGTCGGTCGGCTGGCTGGTGCGCTACTGCGTGCCGGGGGCGGGGCTGGTGGGCGGCGGCCTGCGGGTGGACGCCACCCGCACGGGGCTCGCCGCGTTCGATCCGCAGCTCTTCGTCCACGACAACGGGCAGGCCGTGCGGGTGGGCGTCGTCTCCGCGCGGGGGATCACGCCGGCGGGGGAGATCGTGGAGATCTCGGAGACCGATCCCGTGGGCGTGGAGGTGGACAAGGCGGCGCTGGCGGGGGTGAACGAGTCGCTCGTCTACGTGGTCCGGACGGGGGAAAAGGAGGAGGATCCCGCCTCCGTGGGCGAGGACGACGCCAATCCCACCCACGCGGCCCTCCGCCGTCCGTCCTACGCCGTGCGGCTGGGCGCGGACCCCGAGGTCGCGGAGCACGCGCTCGTAGTCGGCCGGATCCGCCGGGTGAGCGAGACGCTGGGGTTCGACGCGGACGGGCACTTCATCCCGCCCTGCGCCTTCGTCCTGGCCCACAGCGCCCTGCACGGGGGATGGAACCGGCTGCGGGCGGACGTGGCGGACCTGGCGGGGCGCTACTCGGAACTGCACCGCACGGTGGCCGCCTACGCCGAGCAGATCGCCCTGCGCGGGGTGGACACCACGTCGGACCGCGACGTCCTGGCCTTCGTGGAGCGGGCGGTGCTGGCCCTGGACCACTGCGCGTACGAGATCCTGGACGCGTCCATGCCCCCCCAGCGCCTCTTTCAGCAGATCGACCGGGCGGGGCGCCGCGTGGCCATCGCGCTGGACCTGAGCGCCGCCACCCGCCTGTACTTCCGCTCGCTCACGGGGGCGGACGCGGGATACGACACGCTGCTGGAGGAGGAGCGGCAGAGCCTGGCGTCCCGGCGCGAGTGGAGCCCGCGCGAGGACGTGCGCTACTCGCTGGAGCGCTCCGAGCAGACGCTGGGGCGGCTGCGGCGGTTGTTCGAGGCGCTGGAGGCCCGGTACGTGGACTACCGGATCAACCGCTCCATCGACTCCCTCCGCTTCCTGCTGGAGGACGGGGGCGAGGGGTTCTACGTGGCCATCGCCACGCCGGGGCACCCGCAGCGCGACGGCGACCTGCTGACGTTCGACTTCGCGCAGATGAACCTCCCCGGGCAGCACGAGTACCGCGTGCTCCTGGTGGGCGACGGGCAGGGGATGACGCCGTGGCAGGTGGGCGAGGGCTTCGAGGTGGACGTCCGCGTGAACCCGGCCGGCGGCTTCAACCGTCCCCTGTCGAGGACGGTGCGCGTGGAGGACCCGCGGCAGCGCAACTTCGCCGTGAACTTCGAGACGCCGCCGGACGTGGCCACGCTCTCGTCGCTGCGGGTCACGCTGCACCAGGGCGGGCACCGCATCCGCCGCGCCGTCCTGTACCAGCGCGGCCGCGGCCTCATCGCCGAGGCGCAGGAGCCGGCACCGCTCCCGTCGTCCTTCGGCGCGCAGCCGTCGTTCGGCTCGGGATCGTCCTTCGGAGCCCAGCCGTCCTCCGGGGCGACGCCGTCCTTTGGCGCGCAGCCGTCGTTCGGCGCGGGGCAGGGGACGTCCGGAGCGGTGGCGGCGAATCCGCAGGCGCCGGCGACGGTTCCGCCGCGGATCGCCGTGCCCGTGCCGGCCGCGCAGCCGGAGGAGCCCGAGGAGCCGCGCATCAAGCGGATCCCCCTGCGCCGCCGCGATCCGTAACGCTGACACACCGGGCCGGGCACGCGCCCCGGCCCCGCACCCGAACGGTCTTTTCCATGCCCGAGGTACGGCGGCGGAACCCGATCGAACGACGCCTGGACGAGCTGGGCGCGCGCTGGACCGCCTTCACGGCGAACCCGCGCGCGCGCCTGCTGCGCTGGGTGGCGGGGCGCGAGGACGTCCGCATGGTGGACGCGTTCGTGGAGGTGCAGAACGAGGAGGTCGGCGAGATGCCGGACCTCTTCATCCGCCTGGAAACGCCCTTCGGGGACCGGGCCGCCTACAGCCGCGCCCTCGTGGCCGAGCTCCGCGCCCAATACGACGAGACGCGCGAGGGGCTGGCGGCGGAGGGGATCGCGGCGGAGTGGACGCCCCCTGATCCGCCCGGCCCGCATCCCTTCGCCGAGGCCGCGGCGTCGCTCCAGGCGTACCACGCGGACCTGATGGACCACCTGGCGCTCGTCATCACGCCGTCCGCCGTGTCGGACGTGGCGGCGTGGCAGGGGTGGATGCTGGCCGTCGTGCCGCACCTGCCCCAGACCGTGCGGCTGCTCGTCGTGGATCCCGCGGAGCAGCCGATGCTGGACGGGCTGGCGGAGGACCGCGAGCGGATCGTGAGCGAGCGGCTGGACCTGGACATGGACGGCGCCATGGCCGAGCTGGCGCGAGGGAGCGGCGGCAACGATCCCGGCGACCGCTTTCGTCGCGCGTTCGTCAACGTGGCGCGTGCATCCGGCCGCGGCGACATGACGGCCGCCGCGCGGGATGGACGCGCCGCGCTCTCCATCGCCGAGCGGATGGGGTGGTCGGACATGCAGGTGGCGGTGCACGCGGCGCTGGGGGCCGGATACCTCGCCAGCGGCCGCCTGGACGATGCGCTCGCCAGCTACCGCCGCGGCCGCGTGGTCTCGGAAGGCGCGCTCGGAAGGAAGGAGCCGGGTGCTGCCAAGCTGCTCGTGCAGGCGCGGATGTCCGAGGCCGGCGCCCTGGTGGGCGACGAACGGTACGCGGAGGCGGCGCCCCTGTACGCGGAGACGGCGCCCGTGGCCCAGCAGGCGGAGGACGCGCTGATGACGATGGAAAGCTGGCGGATGGCCGCGTACTGCCACGAGCAGGCCGGCGCGCAGGACGAGGCGTGGCGGTGCGCGGAGGCCGCGCTGAAAGTCGGTGAGGGGATGAAGGAGGAGGAGCGGGGCACCTCCACGCTGCCGTACGTGGGCGCGGCGCTGCTGCGATTGGCGGATGCGCGGGGGATGGACCCGGCACCCGTCCGCAAGCGGATGGAGGCGCTGCTGGGGCCGGACTGGGAACCCGCGGACGCCGCGGCCCAACCGGAGGAGGTGGCCTCATGATGCCCGCCGCCAAGCACTTCGACCCGGTGCTGGGGATCGACATCCACATCGTCGCTCCCATGGGCCCCATGCCGCACCCGTTCATCGGCTTTCTGTTCGACCCGTTCGACTACCTGCCCTGGATCGGGGCCACGGTCTTCATCAACGGGCTTCCGCGCGCCACGGCGGGGAGCCTGGGCCGCACCCTGCCGTTCCACTTTCCCATCGGCGGCACCTTCGTCCTTCCCCCCGGCAACGAGGGGGAGATGTTCATGGGCTCCAGCACGGCGAGCTTCGACGGCGAGGCGGCCAGCTACGGCCTGCTTCCCGTGCTCACCTGCCAGAGCATCGGCTTTCCCGCGCCGCCGCGCCTCTTCGGCAAGAAGCCGCGCAAGGGCAAGACGCGCTCGCTGCTCCTGCCCACGAGCATCGTCCTCCCCATCCCCCTGGGCAAGCCGGCGCTCGTCGGCGGGTCACCCACCATCTCGCTCACCAGCCTGCTGATCGGGGCGGGGAGCATGATGGCGCTGCGGGGGCTGGGGAAGGGATTGAAGCGGCTCAAGAACAGCAAGGTCGTGCAGAAGGCGGCGAAGGCGACGTCCAACGCCATGCACAGCGCGGCCGACGGGCTGATGACCCGCATCGGCGTCTCCGCGGCGAGCAAGGGGCGCAACCGCGTGCACCGCTCCATCTGCACGCTCACGGGCCACCCGGTGGACGTGGCCACGGGCAAGGTGCTGACGGACGCGGTGGATTTCGCCCTGCCGGGGCCGCTGCCCCTCTCGTGGGAGCGCGTCTGGTACAGCACCAGCACCTACGCGGGGCCGCTGGGGCACGGCTGGCACCACGCGCTGGACCTGGCGCTGTGGGCGGAGGACGATGCCGTCGTCGTGCGGCTGGCGGATGGCCGTCACGCCGCGTTCGCGCCCCCGGCGGAGGACACGCCGTCGTGGAACGCGCAGGAGCGGATGACGCTCCACCGCACGCGGCAGGGCTACCGGCTCGTGGAGGACGCGAGCGGCGTGTCCTATCACTTCCTTACCGGCCCCTTCCGCCTGCGCCTGCGCCGGGTGGAGGAGCGCGACGAGGCGACGGGGGAGACGTCGTTCCGCCTCGTCCCCGTGGACGGGCCGGTGGAGGTGCCGCTGGCGCGGATGGAGGACCGCAACGGCAACAAAATCGAGCTGCATCGCGACGCCGTGGGACGCCTGGCCGGCATCACGGACAGCGCAGGGCGGCGGCTGGAGGTGGAATCGGATGCGAACGGGCGCATCGTCCGCATCACCGCTCCCCACCCGGACGATGCCGCCCAACGCGTGGCCCTCGTGGAATACGCGTACGATGCGGAAAGCGGCGACCTGGCGGAGGTGCGGGATGCGCACGGCATCCCGTTCCGCTACCGCTACGCGCACCACCTGCTGACGGCGGAGACGGACCGCGCGGGGCTCACGTTCCGCTTCGCCTGGGACGGCACGGACGAGAACGCCCGCTGCACCCGCACCTGGGGCGACGGCGGCCTGTACGCGCGGCGCATCGAGTACAACGTGTTCGCCCGGGAGACGCGCGTCACGGATTCGCGCGGCGCGACGACGCTGTACGAGTACAACGAGCTGGGCCTCGTCATCCGCGAGGTGGACGCGTCCGGCGCCGAGCGGCTGACGGAGTACGATGAGAACGGCCGCCGGTGGAGCGAGACGGACCCGCTGGGCAACAGCGTCGGCTTCGGCTACGACGAGCAGGGGCGGCCCACCAACTTCGTGGACGCCACGGGGGCGGAGCACTGGACGCAGTACGACGAGGCCGGCAACGCCAGCGCGAGCACGGACCCGCTGGGCGCCGCCTGGTACCGCGAGTTCGATGCGCGCGGCAACGTCGTCGCCGTGGTTGATCCCGTGGACGGAGAGACGCGGTACGAACTGGATGGCCACGGGCTCCCCCTGCGCGTGACGGATGCGCTGGGGCGCGAGACGGCGCTGGAGTGGGATTCCGCCGGCAACCTGGTCCGCGTGCTGGAGCCGTCCGGTTCGGAGACGCGGCTGGAGCACGACGGCTGGGGGCGATTGATCCGCCGCGTGGACGCGGAGGGCGGCGAGACGCGGATGCGCTGGGACCTGCTGGGCCGCATCACCGAGGTGAGGGACGCGGAGGGGCGCACGTCGCGCTTCCGGTACGACGCGTCCGGCAACCTGGTCCAGGCCACGGACCCGCTGGAGCGCGCCCGGCGGTACGCGTACGGCGCCATGGGCGTGCTGCGCGGCGTGGTGGAGCCTTCCGGCGCCACGACCCGCTACCGCTACGACGCGGAGGGCGACCTGGCCGGCGTGCGCGACGCGGCGGGGCGCGTGTGGTCGTTCGGGCGCGACCGGCTGGGGCGCGTCACGCGCGAGCGCGACTTCACAGGGCGCACGCTGGGCTACGGCTACGACGCCGCCGGGCAGCTGGTGGCGAGCACGGACGCCCGCGGCCAGACGACGCGGATGGAGCGCGACGGGGCCGGGCGCCTCGTCCGCCGCATCCTGGCGGACGGGGCGGAGGAGCGCTTCGGATACGACCCCGCCGGGCGCGTCGTGAAGGCGGAGAACGCCGACGCCACGGTGGAGTGGGCGTACGATCCGCTGGGCCGCGTGCTGCGCGAGGCGCTGAACGGCGAAGCGGTGGAGAGCCGCTACGACGAGGTGGGCAACCGCGTGGAGCGGACGTCCCCCTTCGGCCGCACGCTCTCCCTGGATTACGACGAGAGCGACCGGTTGCGCGCGGTGAACGATCCACGCGGCCGGCTGCTCGCGTTCGAGTACGACCGCATCGGCCGCGAGACGCGGCGCGTGCTCCCCTCCGGCGTCGTGAGCGAGCGGCGCTACGCCCGCACGGGCGAGTTGCTGGAGCAGCACACCCGTCGCGGTGGCACGACGCTGCTGCGGCGCGGATACCGCTACGACGCCGCCGGCCAGCTGGAGGCGGTGGAGGACGCGCGCTTCGGCGCCACCCGCTACGAGCACGACCTGGACGGCCGCCTCAAGGCGACGTTGTACCCCGACGCCCGGCTGCAGCAGTACCTGTACGACGAGGCAGGCAACGTCCCCGCCGCGCCGGTCAAGCGGAGCGCGCGGGAGATCGCCTTCCGCCTTCCCGGCCAGCTGCGCGGACGTGTCGTGGAGCGGGTGACGCAGTCCGCCGGGTGGACGCTGCGCTACGACGCCGACGCCAACCTGGTCGCCAAGGAGCGCGACGGGCAGCGCTGGGCGTACGTGTACGACGGCGCCAACCGCCTGGCCCGCGTGCAGACCCCCTCCGGCGACACCGTCACCTTCACCTACGACCCCCTGGGCCGCCGCGTCGGCAAGACGTACGGCGGCGCCACGACGCGCTTCCTGTGGGACGGCGACCTGCTGCTGGGGGAGACGTCCGGCGCCGGCGAGCAGCGGGAGTACGTGTTCGAGCCCGGCAGCTTCGCGCCCGCGGCGGTGCTGGGCGGCGCGGAGGACCTGCTGCTGGAGACGGACCAGATCGGCACCCCTCGCACCGCCTACTCGCGTGCCGGCACCATCGCCTGGGAGGCCGACTTCGGCGCCTGGGGCAACGCGCCGCGCACGCGGACGGCCGCGGGCGGCGGGTCGGACGAGGTGCGCCTCCGCTTCCCGGGCCAGTACGAGGATGCGGAGACGGGCCTGTGCTACAACCGCTTCCGCTACTACGACCCGGAGCTGCGGGCATATACGCAGGCGGATCCGATCGGGATCATGGGCGGAGAAAATCCGCACGGCTATGTAGGCGACCCCACTGGTTACCTCGATCCCCTCGGCCTCGCATCGTGCAAGCGACCCAGCGGGTATCACACGCATGATGTCGACGCCCACGGCAACCTGAGTCCCAGCACCCACCGCGGCGCTGGGCACACGAACACACGCCCCGACGACTTCGTTCAGTCGCACCATCCCGTGCAGGATGCTTGGGCGCAGAAGAATGTTGCCGGATACAGTCGTGACGCAGCGCCGGCGATCCTTCTCAGGTCGGCCTCTGGGCAACCGCACGCACTGATCTCTGCCGCGCAGCGCGGGCGACGGCATGCCATGAAGGCGCAGGGACTTGACCCGTGGGCGACGAGTGTCCGTGACGAATTTGAGATCGGGTACCGCGAAATGGTGGATGCGGGAGTCCCCCGTGACGCTGCGCGGCGTGCAATCGCACGGAGCTACAAATATTTCGATTCACTAGGAGCGTTCGGACGATGACGGACATCAACACAGAGAACTTCGGCAATCCTGGCGCCTCTGACGACCAGATCCAGGAAGCTGCCCGTACTTTAGGCGTGGAATTTCCCGGCTTCTACTCCGACTTCCTTCGGCGGAGCAATGGTGCAGGGCCGGAAGGGAACCTGCTGCTATACTCCACTGACGATATAGCCGAGCGCAACGAGACGTTCCAGGTGCAGGAATACGCGCCCGGTTACTTGGCCATTGGCGACGACAGCGGCGGGCGGTCCATCCTCATCGGGCTGGCTGGATCGCCAACGGTGTATATCGTGGATCAGGGAAGTATGGATCCGGACGACTTCATTGAGGTCAGTCCTGACTTTGCGGAGTGGCTTAACCAAGGTGGGGAACTTCCGTGATCCAACGCTAATGCCGGCAGCTTAGCTGGCGCCGCCAATATGGAGGGCGTGAGATCTGCGCGAGCGCGAACGAGTGATGGAACCTGGTCTTGGTGAAGCATGCCGACACGGGCACGATTCACGGGAGCGGCTCGGCTCTCCCACGGAGCGTACAGCATGGGTCTAGGAACCATTACACGGTTAGAGCGAGTCAATGGACCTAGGATGAGGCGCTTCAACAGCTCGAGCAGTGGATTCGGTCGAGCGCGGGTAATCCGATCCCGTTGCCCTCGGGCGAGAGCTACTTCTTCGCTTCGGATGGCCCGGTGAGCGAGGAGGAGATTCGGAACGTCGAGCAGAAGCATGGCGTCACGTTCCCGGCATCCTACCGGGAGTTCCTGCGTCGTATAGGACCCGGCCAGTATTTCATGGACGAGTACGAGCTCGGTTCCACATTTCACGCACCGGAGGGCCTGGAAGGGCACTCGGCTGATGTGTTCGAGACCCGCGAAGATCCGTTCCCGAAGCTCCTGCTCGTCGTTTCGCTGGCGGGGGGTGAGGAAGGCGGTTTCTACCTTCCCCGAACCAGCGCGGATAATTTTTCCATCTTCATGCCCGATGAAGAGCCCGAAGAATGGGGGATACAGACGGAGACGTGGACCGGCTTCGAACAGTGGATGATTCAGCTTGTGGAGAGTTCGGGGGACGAGATCTACCCGTAATATCATCGTGCCCCGGACTCGACAGATGAGAGTGTCACTGGAGAGGTTTCGGTCGATCACAACGCGAACACGGCTCGGCCGCTGTCTCACGCGGCCTTGATCCGTTGGTGGACCAGTGGCCGGCAGAAGCCGATCTCGGCTGATCCACGCGTCCTGTGCATCCCACCATGCTGATGCTGGATACCGAGAACAAGATTGATGAGATCGGCTGACGAGACTCCGTACCGGGAGATCCGCGCCGCGTACGGACCGGACTCCGTTCGCGTCTACCAGGCGTATTCGGACGAGATCGCGGACGCGGCGCTGCGGCGGGGGACGTTCGTGTCGCCGCCGTTCAAGCGGGAGCGGATGACCTGGATCAAGCCGTCGTTCCTGTGGATGATGTACCGCGCCGGATGGGGGTTCAAGGACGCGGGGCAGAAGCGCATCCTCGCCATCGACGTCTCACGCGATGGATTTGACTGGGCGCTGGCCCACGCGAACCTCTCGCACTACGACGCGGCCCTGCCGTACTCCGAGCTCGAGTGGCGCGATCGGAGCCGGTCGACGGACATCGTCATCCAGTGGGACCCGGAGCGGGACCTGGCGCTCCAGCCGCTCCCCTTCCGCGCCATCCAGATCGGCCTCCGCGGCGAAGCCGTGCGGCGGTACGTGGACGAGTGGATCGTCGGCATTACGGACGTCACCTCCGTGGCGCACGACATCCATCGCCTGGTCCAATCCGGAGACCGGGCCGCGGCCCAGCGCCTGCTGCCGGGCGAAGCGCCGTACCCGGTCGATCCCGAAACCGCGGCGCGAATCCTGGTTTTGCCGGCTCGGGAATCCACGGCCCCGTCCGCGGAAGGCTAGCGGGGCGGGGAAAGCACCGGGAGCGATCCTTGCCGGAAATGCAGCCGACGCGGGCCTGATCGCCGCACGAGCGCGTGACACACTCTTCTGACTGACCGGACGGAATGGACCTGAACCGCCTCGCGATGGACGTCGCGGCCGCCCTGGAGGGAGCACGGGACTACGCCGTGCGCGGCTCCATCGCGTACATCCACCCCGCGCACCTGCTCGCGGTCATGCTGGAGCCCGGCGGGCCCCTGCACCGCGCCGCCGGCCCGCTGGGGCTCGACGCCCAGGCCGCGCGCGACGCCGTGGTCCGCACGGACGCGGGGGCCGCGCGGCTGGAGCCGGGGCGCACGCCCATCGCCGGCCGGGCCCTGCGCGACCTGCTGGACCGCGCCTTTGCCGCGGCGGACCGGCGCGGCGTGCACACCGTGGAGGCGCTGGACGTGGCCCTCGCGGCCGCCGCGTCCGAGACCCCGTTCGGCAGCGCGCTGCGGGACTCGGGGTGGACGCCGGACCGGTTGCGCGCCGCGGAGGCCGCCGCCGCCCTGCAGCCCGCCGGCGAGGACGCCGCGTCCCTCCCGGAGGGGCAGCTCGCGCGCTTCAGCCGCGACCTTACGCAGGCCGCGCGCGAGGGAAAGCTCTCCCCCGTCGTGGGCCGCGACGAGGAGATCCGCGCCGTCATCCGCACGCTGCTGCGGCGCCAGAAGAACAATCCCGTGCTCGTCGGCGACCCCGGCGTGGGCAAGACGGCCATCGTGGAGGGGCTGGCGCAGCGCATCGTGGACGGCGACGTGCCCGAGTCGCTGCGCGACGCGCGGCTGCTGGCGCTGGACCTCACGGGGCTCGTGGCCGGCGCCAAGTACCGCGGCGAGTTCGAGGAGCGCATCAAGGCCGTCGTGGACGAGGTGTCGCGCGCGGACGACGTGGTCCTCTTCCTGGACGAGCTGCACACGCTCGTGGGCGCCGGCGGCAACGCGGGGGGGATGGACGCGGCCAACATCCTCAAGCCCGCGCTGGCCCGCGGCGAGCTGCGGGCCATCGGCGCCACCACCCACGACGAGTACCGCGAGCGCATCGAGTCCGACGGCGCGCTGGCTCGCCGCTTCGAGCGCATCGCCGTGGACGAGCCGGACGACGAGAACGTCCTGGCCATGCTGCACGGCGCGCGCGGCCGCTACGAGGCCCACCACAGCGTGCGCATCAGCGACGACGCGCTGCGGACGACCGTCAAGCTGGCCCGCCGCCACCTGCGCGACCGCTTCTTCCCCGACAAGGCGTTCGACGTGCTGGACGAGGCCGCCGCCCGCATCCGTGCCCAGCACGAGTCGCGGCCCGATGCCATCGATGCCCTGCAGCGCGACCTCACCCGCCTGCGCGGCCGCTTGGGCGCGGCGGAGAACGGCGACCGGCAGGGGCTGGAGGCGCAGATCGCCGAGCGACAGGCGGAGCTGCAGGCCCTGGAGGCGCGCTGGGCCGAGGAGCGGGAGGCGTCCACGGCCCTCGCGGCCACGCAGGCGGCCGTGGCGGAGAAGGAGGCGCAGCTGGACGCCGCCGAGCGCGCCGGCGAGGTGGAGCGGGCGGCGGAGCTGCGCTACGGCTCGCTCAAGTACCTCCACGAGCAGCGGGCGGACCTGGAGCGGCGCGTGGCCGCCGTGGAGGCCGCCGGCCTGCTCGTTCCGCGCGAGGTCCGGGCCCTGGACGTTGCGGAGGTGGTGGCGCGGCGGGCCCGCGTCCCCGTGTCGCGGATGATGGAGGGCGAGCGCGAGCGGCTGCTCCTGCTGGAGGAGCGGCTGGGCGGGCGTGTGCACGGCCAGGACGACGCCGTGGCCACGCTCTCCGATGCCGCGCGGCGGATGCGGGCGGACCTGCGCAAGAAGCGCAAGCCGGCCTCCTACCTCCTCGTGGGGCCCACCGGGGTGGGGAAGACGGAGCTGGCCAAGGCGCTGGCGGAGGCGCTGTTCGACGACGAGACGGCGCTCATCCGCATCGACATGGCGGAGTACAAGGAATCGCACTCCGTCTCGGGCCTCATCGGCTCCCGGCCGGGGCTGGTGGGATCGGACCAGGGCGGATTTCTCACGGAGCAGGTGCGGCGCAACCCGCACTCCGTGGTGCTCTTCGACGAGATCGAAAAGGCGCACCCCGAGGTCATCGACATCCTCCTGGGCGTGCTGGATGAGGGGCGGCTGACGGATGCCAGGGGGCGCTTCTGCGACTTCACCAACACCGTCATCCTCCTCACCTCCAACCTGGGCGTGCGCGAGGCCAACCAGTCCGCGGCGGACGCGGAGCAGCGCAAGGAGATCATCCTGCGCGTGGTCGAGGCCAGCCTCCGCCCGGAATTGTTCAACCGGCTCAGCGGCGTGGTCCCGTTCAATGAGCTGGCCACGCCCGTGCTGGAGCAGATCGTCCGCAACCACCTGGCGGGGATCGGCGCGCAGCTGCGGGGCGAGCACGGCGCCGAGTTGCGCGCGGACGACGACGCCGTGGCCCTGCTGGCGGAGCGGGCGTACGATCCCGCGTACGGCGCGCGCCCCGTGGAGCGCACGCTGGAGCGGCTGGTGGTCTCGGACCTGTCGCGCTCCATCATCGCGGGCGACGTGACGCCGGGATCGGCCGTGTGGATCGTCCGCGACGGGGACGAGATCGCCGTCCTTGCCGGCCCCCCCGACGAGGTCGCGGCCGAGGCGGAGCGGATGCGGGCGGAGGCGGCCGCCGCGGCTGCGGATTCCGTGGCTTCTGCGGACTCTGCGGATTCTGCGGATTCTGCGGATCGGGATGCGGGGGAGGCAGATACGGGGGATGCAGATACGGGGGATGCAGATACGGGGGATGCGGATGCCGATCTTCCCGCCTCGGGGGATGCCGGCTCGGCGGATGTCGATCCTGCCACCTCGGCGGATGCCGGCGCCGCGCATCGGGGTCCGGCGGTGGACGTCGCATGAGGGCGCTGCTGGCCGCGGCGGCGCTCCTGCTCCTGGCGGCGGAGCCCGCGGACGCGCAGTGGCCGTTCGGCCGGCGGCGCGCCGAGCCGCCCCCGCCGCCTCCCGCGCAGGCGGCGCCCGTGCAGGCCGCGCCGGCGCCCGCCGCTCCCGCGCAGCCCGCCGCCCCCACGCCCGAGCAGATCCAGGCCGAGGAAAAGGCGCGGCTCCTGCGCGATGCGCGGGCCCGCGACTTCACCCGGCAGGTCACCGCGCAGAACGCCGAGGAGCGGCTGATGGCGTGGGGGCTGGTGCGCGCCATCGACCCGTCGGACGGCGAGGCCCTGCGCGGCTACGACCAGGCCCGGCGCGACCTGGAGGCGGCCAAGAAGCTGGAAGAGGCCGCCAAGGCCCGCGAAGCCGACGCGGAGACGCAGAAGCAGGTGCGCGCCCAACTCCGCGAGGCGAACGCGGCCTTCGACGCCGGCGAGCTGGACCGCGCGGACCGCGCCGTGGAGGACGTGCTGGCCACCTCGCCGGACGATCCGCAGGCGCTGTCGCTCCGCGCAGCCGTGGCGGAAAAGCGCCGCTCGAAGGAGTTCCGCCGCCTGCTCCTGTCCGTGGGCGGGTTCTTCGGGCTGTCGGCGGCCGTCATCTTCTGGATGGCGTGGCGAGGCATCAAGGAGCGCCGGGCGCGCGGCAAGGAGGAGGGATCGTCTTCCGCCGCCCCCAAGGCGCTGCTGAAGGTCGTCGATGGCGTCGCGCGCGGAAAGCTGGTCCCCCTGCAGGCGGACGTCTTTCGCATCGGCGCGGCGCAGGGGGAGGGGGCAGGGGAGCAGAACGACCTGGTGATCAGCGACTCCGGCGCGCTTGTGTCTCGCTACCACTGCGCCATCATCCGTAAGGGCAAGCACTACATGCTGATCGACTCCAGCCTCAACGGCACGGAGTTGAACGGCGCCCCTCTGGAACGCGGCGAGCACCACGTCCTGGCGGATGGCGACGAGTTCGTCCTGGCCCGTGCCGCGCGGGTGAAGTTCCTCCTGACCTGACGGTGGCGCTCCAGGCCGTGCGGCTGCTGGCCCGGACCGCCAGCGGCAGCGAGGTCACGCTCGTGCGCGGCGACGATGGCGCGCTGTACGCCCGCAAGACCGTGCGCCCCGACGCGGGCGACCGGCCGGACCTGGAGCGGCGCGTCGCCTGGGAAGGAGAGCTCCTCGCGCGCATCGGCGGGATTCATCACGTGATCCGGTGCGCGGGCTGGACGGAATCCCCCGCGTCCATCCTGCTGGAGTACGCACCCGGCGGCTCCCTTGCGGATCGGCTCGCGGGCGAGACCCCGCTGGCGCCGGAGGCGCGCCGGGCCGTCTTCGCGCAGCTGCTGCAGGCCGTGGCGCACGTCCACGCCGCGGGAATCGTTCACCGCGACCTCAAGCCGGGCAACGTGCTTTTCGCCGCGGACGGCACGGCGCGGCTGATCGACTTCGGCGTGTCGGCGCGCATGGGCTCGCGGGGGACGCTGGGCGCCTCGTGGGAGGAGGATGACGTCGGCTCGCTCGCCTACGCCGCGCCCGAGCAACTCCTCCATCCGGCGTCCGCCGTCCATCCCGCGGCGGACGTGTATTCGCTGGGCGTGCTGCTGTACGAGATGGCGAGCGGGCGGCTCCCCTTCGAACTGAAGCCGGGGGACGACGAGGCGCGGCTGCGGGAGCGGATCATCGCCGGCGGCCCGGTTCCGCTCCGCGCGCGCGCGCCGGGGATCGATGCCGGGCTGGACCGCCTGGTCGCCGCGGCCCTCCACGGGGACCCCGCGGCACGCGTCTCCCTCCCCGAGCTGGCAAGCACCTTCCGGGCGCTCCCGCACTGACGCGCCGGCACTTGCGGGGCCGGGCCGGGGCGGATAATCTGGCATCCGGCACGGTTCGAGGCCGCGCGAATGGGGTGCCTGGCACCCCTGCTCGCGTTTCCCCGGGCCACTTGCGCGATCGCGATTTTCTTCGCAGATTCTTGTTCTCGCCGGTACGGAGTCGTTGGCAGACGGCGAGTTTGTTTGAATTGTGTGGTGGATGTAGCTCAGTCGGTTAGAGCGCCAGGTTGTGGCCCTGGAGGTCGCGGGTTCGAGTCCCGTCATTCACCCTGCAGGAACCCCCGCGAGCAATCGCGGGGGTTCCTTTTTGTGGAAGCTCCGCCAGGCGCTCCCCTGGCATGACGGACGTCGATCGCCGGATGGGGCGGGGGTTGACGGGCCGGAAACGGGTGTTTATGATTCCGGCCCCTCGCGAGTCCCGGCCCGAACGTCAGCCGAACAACTTGGCGGTAGGGGTTGACTCTGCGGAAAAAGCTGATATTCTTTAGGGCTGTCGCTTGAACGGACAGGGTCGGGCTGAGGGGGGCGAAATGCGGGATATCGCACCTTGACCCAGGCGCCTAAATCGAGTAGATTCAAGGCGTTGCAGGAAAGCCGGCGGACGAAGAACTCGAAAACTTCCTCGCTGGCGGGCCTTGACCGAAGGGGCCGAGGCTGATAGATTGAAGGGCTGCCACGAACGAGGCGGCTGGTGGAAGAGGTTGACGCGGCGGCCGGGTGAAACTGGCCGGATGCGAATGGAAGGCGAGTCATTGGCTCGCGGCAGTTTTGACAACTCGGGTCTATGGGAGTGCTTTGACGAGCGCCCCGTGATGGTGTAAGCCGAAGGCACCACGTCCTTCGCGACCGTCGTAGTAACGGGACGTGAACGTGAAAAAACCGAATGAACACAACGTGTTCGTTCACAAGAGCTGTTTGAATTCTCATGGAGAGTTTGATCCTGGCTCAGGACGAACGCTGGCGGCGCGCTTAACACATGCAAGTCGTACGGGACTACTCCTTCGGGGGTGGTTTAGTGGCGAACGGGTGCGTA
>JAESFL010000144.1_pt1 | contig 68960 bp, 62 predicted proteins | sample 9269401 | NCBI WGS metagenome assembly JAESFL01 (sample SAMN14506025, study PRJNA617098) | algae metagenome | isolation source: Gloeocapsa sp. UFS-A4-WI-NPMV-4B04 and co-occurring heterotrophs from desert... | place: USA: Utah | collected 2006-10-01 | reverse complement strand
GAGTCCGGTCTAAAAAGCCCCAGGCATCTGTGCACTCTGGTTGCTTTGGGGCTACCCACTGCTAAATTGCTCCTATCCAACCCGTACCCGTACCCTTCGCTGCGCACGCACCGTGTTTCGTCCCAACGAGACGCACCGTCAGCAGGACATCTTCGGAATCGAGACGCAGCTGAGCCCCGAGCTCTGGAAGCGGCTGCGCGAGTCCCAGGAATACGCCTTCTATCAGGAGGTGTTCTGCCGGATTCCCGAAGAGGTGTTCGCCGAGCTGTATTCGGATTCTGCGGCCACCCGGCCCAACACGCCGGTGAACGTTCTGGTCGGCGCCCTGATCCTGCAGCACACGAACGACTGGACGTTCGCGGAGCTGATGGACCGGGTCTACTTCGACCTCAAGGTGCGCGCCGCGCTGGGGCTGTGGAGCCTGGACCAGGAGGCGTTCTCCCGGGCGACCCTGTTCAACTTCCTGGCGCGCCTGCGCGACGACATGGCGGCGACCGGCCGGAACCGGTTCGAATCGGCCTTCGACGGGCTCACGGACGAGCAGCGGAAGCGCTTCGGATTGAACAGCTCGATCCAGCGGTGCGACTCGACCCAGATCGGCTCAAACATTCGCGACTACACTCGCATCGAGTTGCTGGTGGAGGTCGTGCTGCGGATGTGGCGCGTCCTGAACGAGGCACACAAGGAGGAGCACGCGGATCGCTTCGCTCCCTACGTCGATGCGAAGACGTCCAGTCATTTCCTCTACCGGCTGAGCAAGAGCGACATCGACCAGACGCTGGAGCAACTGGGCCGGCTCTACGACTGGATGGTCGACGCGCTGAAAGCCGACTATGGCTCGATGGAGATCCACCGCATCGTATGCCGCGTCTTCGCGGAGCAGTTCACCCGCGTCGAGGAGAAGGTCACGGTCCGCGCGGCAAAGGAGATCCGCAGTGATTCGCTGCAGTCGCCCGACGATCCCGAGGCCACCTACCGCGAGAAGGATGGCGAAGAATTCCACGGCTTCGTGCTGCACGTCACCGAAACGGCGGATCCGGGGAACGACCTGCAGCTGATCGTCGACGTGGCCGTGGCGCCCAACAACAAGGATGACAGCCGCATCCTGCACGACCGCCTGCCGGGAATGCACGAGAAGACGCCCGATCTGCGCGAGCTCCATACCGACGCCGCCTACCCCAGCGAAGACAACGACCGGCTGCAGAGCGAATGGGGCATCTTGGCCGTGCAGACCGCCATCCGCGGCCGCGTTGCCGAGGCGCCGTTTCAGATCGGCCGGGACGAGGCCGGCCTCCTGCAGGTTCGCTGCGCGGCAGGCCACATGGTGACGAGCGGTTCCACGGCCAAGCATCTCAAGGCCGAGTTTTCGGCCGCACACTGCGCAGGCTGCCCCTTCGCGGCGGTGTGCACGGCGCAGAGGCGGGCGCACGGGGGCCGCACCTTCTACTTCAAGGAGTCCGACGAGGTGAAGCAGGCGCGGCACCGTCGGCTCCAGACGCTGCCGGAAGAGCGGCGGACGCTGCGCGCCAACGTGGAAGCCACGGTCAAGCAGTTCAAGGCGCCGTGCCGCAACGGGAAGCTGCGCACGCGGGGATGCTGGGGCGTCAGCCGGTACGCCTTCCTGCGCGCCATCGGCATCAATTTCGGGCGTATCTACCGCCATCTGCAGCGCGTCGAGGCGAAATCCGGCCTATCTGCACCTGCGCGACGTGTTTTTGCCAGGGGCGACGGGATCTTAGAACTGCTCCGACCCCTTGCTCGGGTACCGAGCGTAGGGATCCCGAACCGGATCGCCGTTTCAGCCCGCCTTCGCCTGACTGGCTTGAGCTTGGCGGCGTGACTTCCTAGACCAGACTCAGCAGTGGTTTCTCCACTTCTCCACCGCCTCCTTGTCGTTCATGTTCTTGGGGGGCGGGGGGATCGGGCGTTCGGGCATGCGCAGCGTGACATCCCAATACCCCTCGTACCGGCCCACTTGGCGGCTGGATTCCTGGGCGCACGGTCCATCTCCTGTTTCATTCTGAAGCTCGTTCATCCCCAGTTGCCGCTCCCCCACATCCACATCACAAGACAGTGGTGCCTCCATTTCTCCATCGCTGCCGTGTCGTTCTTGCCCTCCGGAGGCGGAGGGGCCACCCGGTCCGGGTAGTGGACCACATGAAGCGGCGGGATCGCCCTCTCCTCGTTCCGAGCACTGCGTTTGCTGTCTACGTTTCACCATGCACCTCCTGTCCGATTCTGACCGGTTACCCGGCGCGACAGCATCGTCGGTGCAGTGCGGGGCGTTCAGAAAGACCCCAAATCTGGCGGCACGTGGACCCCATATCTGGAATTTCGCGTGTTGGCACGGAAGAATGGACGGATCTACCATTGTCTCGTCGGGCCGTCCGACTGGCTGGCCCTCCCGGTGACCGGGTACGCTGGCAACCCCTCTCACGGGGTGCACACACCAGGGGGGCGGTCCGGCACGTCTCCGTCGCCGGGGGGCGCCGGGGATGCAGGGGATGAGAGAGGAATGAAGGGGGCCGCGCGCGTGCGCAGCCCCCTTCGTTTCACACCTCCACGTGCGGCCAGCGCCCTCGCGCGCCGAAGCGCATCAATCCCCGACGTCGTCCGCCTTGCTCAGGTTCTTCTCGTCCACGATGCCGAGGACGCCCTTGCCCCGCTTGGATCCCGCGTCCGCGGCGGCTTCGTACCAGCACATCGCCTGTCGTTCATCCCGGGGCACCGACAGCCCTTCGAGGTACATCGTTCCCGCGTCCACCATCGCATCGACGAAGCCTGCCCGCGCGGCTTTCACGTACCACTCCAGCGCCGCCACGCCATCCGCTTTCTCCACGCCGCGGCCTTCGCGGTACAGGGTGCCCAGGTTGCGCATGGCCTCGGCGTAGCCCCGGTCCGCAGCCTTCTGGTACCAGTGCTTGGCCAGGTGATCGGAGTCGCGATCCACGCCTACGCGGTTGTAATACGCGTTGCCCAGCTCCGTCATCCCGCGCAGGTCGTCCTCCCGCGCTGCCCGGCGGAGCCAGTGGACGCCGGAGTCGGCCTGTACGGGCGTTCCCTCCCCGCGCAGGTACGCGAGCCCCAGCGACGTCATCGCTTCCGCATTCCCGGCCATCGCGGCCTGCCGGAAGAGCGCGAAGTCCGCCGCGTGGTTGCCGGCCGCGTGCAGTGCCTTCGCCCGGACCAGCTCCCCCGGCCCGGCCATGGGATCGTTGGGTCCCGCGGAAGGCGCGCTGATCAGCCTCACCTGCGCCTGCACGGGCGCGCTCGCCGCCAGCACGTCGCGCTGCACCGCGCGCGCGGGGGCACAGGCATCGGGACCCTGGGCCAGCAGGAACGTGGTCACCGCGGCGCACGAAACGACGGCCGCCGCCGCGGCGGACCGGCGCACACGCCAGTCCGGGCGCACGGGAGGTTTGTGCGGGAGGAACCCGACGATCGGCGGCGCGGCGGGCGCGGAGTCGTCCAGCACGATCGTGGACGCCTCCAGACCCGGCCGCATGACCAGCCTGGGAATCTGGTCGTCCGCGAACCCCTTCATCCGCAGATTCGCGCGGGCCTGTTTGTACGCGGCCTGCACCGACTGGCCGAACGCGATGGAGCTGTAGAACGACACGCTGAAGGTGATGGCGGCCTCGGGGGAGATGCCGTCCGGCGCCCCGATCGCGCAGCCGATGGTGTCGGCGATGGCCTCCGCCTGCGGCCGGGAGTGGGGCGCGTTCAACACCACCACGCGGATCTGGTCGCGGTACACGCCGAAGAACTCCTTGAGCGCCGCCGGGGTCGCCGGGTGCGGATCCGCCCCGTCCTCCGCCTCCAGCATGAGCCCCGCGGCGCCCCCGTGCCCGCTGACGTGCACGATGTTCGGCTTGTACAGCAGCAGCCCCCGCCGCAGGTCCTTCAGGCGCGTGGCGAAGTGCGGCTTGAAGTCCACGGTGTCGTGGGGACGGGCCGCCCTCAACTCCTCTTCGATCTTCCGCGCCTCGGTTTGCAGCCGCTGAAGGGTTTCCTCGTGGGACAGCGGGTTGGCGGCGAAGAACAGGACTCTCACCTTGCTCATGATGGCCTGCGGCAAAAGGGTGACGCGGGATTTCGCACGGCGGATTGACGGCTTGGCCGCGGGTTCGGCATGAAAGGTGGAGGCGGGAGCGTGCTGGATGACATCCACCGCTCCCGTCCGCAAACGCGCGCGTGCCGTAAGCATTAGTGGGACATGGACTCCCGCGATTCACATCAAAAGAAAACCTCTCCGTTGCACAGCCCGCGATGCTCCGTGCGCTCGCCTTGCGCCGGGGGCGGCGCGGGACGAAGGTTGAGCACGGGGCGGCGGGACGCGCATATGGCGTGCGCGGGACCGGCGCCAAGCCCCCACCGGCGCGTTCATGACCACGACCCACTTCCGCACCTGCACGCTCTGCGAGGCCATGTGCGGCCTGGCGCTCCAGGTGGAGGACGGCCGCGTCGTCTCCATCCGCGGCGACGCGGACGACCCGTTCAGCCGCGGCCACATCTGCCCCAAGGGCGCCGCCCTGGCCGACGTGCACGCCGATCCCGACCGCCTGCGCCAGCCCATGCGCCGCACGCCGGCCGGATGGCAGCCCGTGGGCTGGTACGAGGCGCTGGACGAAGCCGCGGAACGCCTGCAAGCCGTGCAGGCCGCGCACGGGCGCGACGCCGTGGCCGTGTACCAGGGCAATCCCACGGTGCACAACTACGGGACCATGCTGTACGCGCCCGGCTTCGTCCGGGCGCTGGGGACGCGCAGCCGCTTCTCGGCCACGTCGGTGGACCAGCTGCCGCACCACCTGGCCGCGTACCTGATGTTCGGCCACCAGCTGCTCATCCCCGTGCCGGACCTGGACCGCACGGACTTCTTTCTCGTCCTGGGCGCCAACCCGGCCGTGAGCAACGGCAGCCTGATGTCCGCGCCGGACGCCGCCGGGCGCATCAAGATGATCCGTCGGCGGGGCGGCACCGTCGTCGTCATCGATCCGCGGAGGACGGAGACGGCGGCGCTGGCGGATCGCCATCACTTCATCCGCCCCGGCACGGACGCGTTGCTGCTGCTGGCCCTGCTGCACGTCATCATCACGGAAGGATTGGAAAAGCCCGGCCGGCTGGGGGACTTCACGGATGGGCTGGATGCCGTGCGCGCGCTCGTGGCGGAGTTTACGCCGGAGCGCGCGGCGCCCGCCACGGGGATCGCGGCGGAGGAGATCCGGGCCCTGGCGCGGGCCTTTGCGTCGGCGCCGTCCGCGGTGTGCTACGGGCGATGCGGGGTGAGCACGCAGGAGTTCGGCGGGCTGGCGCACTGGCTCATCAACCTGCTCAACCTCGTCACGGGCAACCTGGACCGGCCTGGCGGGGCGATGTTCACGCGCGCCGCCGTGGACGTGCTCAAGCAGACGGGGCGCGGCGGATTGGGACGATGGAAGAGCCGGGTGCGCGGGCTGCCGGAGTTCGGCGGGGAGCTGCCGGTGGCCACGCTGGCGGAGGAGATGCTTACCCCCGGCCCCGGACAGATCCGCGCGCTGGTGACGTCCGCGGGGAACCCGGTGCTCTCCACGCCCAACGGCGCGCAGCTGGACCGGGCGCTGGCCGGGCTGGACTTCATGGTATCCGTGGACTTCTACCTGAACGAGACCACGCGCCACGCGCACCTCATCCTGCCGCCCACGTCGCCGCTGGAGCACGACCACTACGACCTCGTCTTCTACCTGCTCGCCGTCCGCAACGCGGCCAGGTACTCCCCCGCCCTCTTCCCCGCCCCGGCCGGCGCGCTGCACGACTGGGAGATCTTCCTGGGCCTGCAGCGGCGGATGGAGCGCGGGGCCAGGGCGCGGCTCAAGCACGCGGCGCTCGCCCGATTGAAGCCGCACGGGATGCTGGACCTGGGGCTGCGGACGGGCCCGTACGGTGCCGGACTGAACCCGTTCGGGGGCGGGATGTCGCTGCGGAAGCTGCGGAGGCACCCGCACGGCATGGACCTGGGCCCGCTGCAGCCCGCGCTGCCCGGGCGCCTGTTCACGCGCGACAAGCGCATCCACGCGGCGCCCCCGCCCCTGCTGGACGACGTGGCCCGCCTGCGTGCGCGGCTGGCGGAGGACGAGGTGCGCATCGGCGCGGCGGCGGCGGACGGGTTGGACCTGCTGCTGATCGGGCGGCGGCAGCTGCGCAGCAACAACTCGTGGATGCACAACTATCCGCGGCTGATGAAGGGCCGCGACCGCTGCACGCTCCTCCTCCACCCCGCCGACGCGGCCGCGCGGGGGATCACGGCGGGCGGATGGGTGCGCGTGGGCTCGCGCGCGGGGAGCGTGGAGGTGCCCGCCGAGCTGAGCGACGAGGTGATGCCCGGCGTGGTGAGCCTGCCGCACGGCTTTGGCCACGGCCGCGCGGGGATCGGCACGCGCGTGGCCGCCACGCACCCCGGCGCCAGCGCCAACGACGTGACCGACGAGCTTTTCGTGGATGCGCTGACAGGCAACGCCGCGCTGAACGGCGTGCCCGTGCGCGTGGAGGCGGTGGGGCGGGTGGAGACGGTGCTAGCGGCAGATGGTGCGGCGGCGCGCATCTGAGTGGCACATCATTGAGCTTTCCGTCGAACTCAAATCCGAGGAATCATGGCGCTCTACCAGAAGCCGGTTCGCCAGTTGATGCAGGACATGGTGAAAGATCTGAACCTCCAGCCAGGTGAGGTGCTCGACCGTGAGCAGGTAGTAGAATGGTTTGAGACGCGCTACCCGCTGGTGAAGCAAGGAACCATCCGTGCTCACCTGATTCGGATGTCGGTTAACGCACCAAGCCGTCTGCATCACCGCCTGCGGCCGGATGGCAGTGATGATCTATTCTTCCAGCTCCCGGACGGCCGGTTCCGCCTCTACGTCGCTGGAACAGACCCGATCCCAATCACCGAAGGAATGCACGTCGAAGTGGAGCCCGTAGCCGATCCGGAGCCGGGCTCCTCCCCGGAAGCGTCTCAGTTTGCTTATGAGCACGATTTACGGGACTACCTGGCGCGCAATCTTGATCTACTGGAGCCCGGCCTGCGCCTGTTTGACGACGAAGGGATTACCGGGATTGAATTTCCCGCCGGGGGGCGATTCATCGACATACTCGCGATCGACCGTAGCGACGGGCTCGTAGTTGTTGAACTGAAGGTTTCCAGGGGATATGACCGGGTGATCGGGCAGCTCCTCCGCTACATGGGATGGATTGAGAAGCACCAGGCAGAGCCGGGACAGCACGTCCGCGGCGTGATCGTGGCGAAGGAGATTACGGAAGATCTGAAGCTCGCGTGCTCCAAGATTGCCGACGTGCAGCTCTTTGAATACGCACTCTCGTTCTCGCTCAAACCCGTCGCCACGTAACCTCGCCAACAAACGCCGAACTCCCGTCCAGCTACGCAGCCTTCTTCGATGAGGCCTTCTTCGACGCGGGCTTCTTGGCCGTCGCCTTCTTCGCAGCCGGCTTCTTCGCGGCAGGCTTTTTCGCCGTCGCGGTCTTGGACGCGGTCTTCTTCGCGACCGGCTTCTTGGCCGTCGCCTTTTTGGCAGCCGGCTTCTTCGCCGTCGTCTTCTTTGCCGCGGGCTTGCGGGCGGGGCGCGGGGACTCGTCGTCGTCCGCGGAGTTGGAGGCGGTGTCGGCGGCTTCCTCCTGCTCGCCCTGCAGGCGGCGCTTGAGGATCTCCATCAGGTCGATGATGTCGGACTCGCCATCGGCCTCGCGCTCCTCCACGTGCACCACGCCCTCGCCGGAGCGCTCCTTGGCCCTCACCACCTTGAGCAGGCGCTCGGCGGAATCGTCCTGCAGCTCCTTGGGATCGAGCGCATCCTCCAGCCGCTTGCCGATCTCGCGGTCCATCGTGCGCAGGGCGGCCGCGTCGGGCTTGGCGGGCTCCGGCAGGCCGACGACCTCGGGCGTGCGCAGCTCGTCGGCAAAGCGCAGCGTCTCGGCGCGCAGGATGCCGTTCTCCGCCATGATGGCCACCAGGTACTCCTTGGCCCGCATGACGAACGTGGCGATCCCCGCACGCCCCGTCTCCTCCATCACCCGCGCCAGCAGCCGGTACGCCTTGGTGGACTGCCCGGCGGGCGTAAGGTAGTACGCCCGCTCGAAGTACATGGGGTCGATGTCCTCCACCTTGACGAACTGCCGCAGGTCGATGTCCCGCGTGCGCTCCGGCGCCAGCCGCTCCAGCTCGTCGTCGTCGGCGATGACGAACTTGTCCTTTTCGATCTCGTAGCCGCGCACGATCTCGTCCGCGTCCAGCTCGCGGTCGTCGCGCGTGGTGAAGTAGCGCCGGTTGAGCGGCGTGCCCTCGGGCGAGACCATCCGCAGCGACACGCGGTTGGAGCGGTTGGCCGCGTACAGGGCCACGGGAATGCTCACGAGCCCAAAGGTGATGGTCCCCGACCAGAACGAGCGGGTAACGGGCTCCTGCTCGGCGTCGAACGCGTCGCTCTCAGGCACGCTTGCGCTCCTTTCCCCCGCCCGTGGCCGCCAGGCTCTGCTCCAGCACGTCGGCCAGCGACACGTCCGTCTTGCGGATGGCCGCGCGGGGGAACTTGACCACCTTGCCGGCCGCCTTGGCCTCCATGAGCTCCACCACGCGCTCGCGGTACTCGTCGTGGTACTGGGTGATGTCGAACGGGTCCTCCATGGCCTTGACGAGCTGCTTGGCCATGCCGATCTCGCGCTCGTCCAGCTCGCGGCCGGTGGGGGCCGGGAGCGCGGAGGCGGGCACCACCTCGCCCGCGTGGCGCAGGGTGATGAGCATCAGGTAGTCGCCCTCGGCCCGGAGCGCGCCCACGTACTCCTTGTTGCGCATGGTCCAGTGCGCCACGCCCTCCACGTTGCGCTTGCGCAGCGCCGCCGCCAGGGCGAAGTACGCCTCGTCCTGGTCGTCGGGCCCCAGGAAGTAGGGGCGGTCGTACCACTGGTGCGTGATCTCTTCCGGCGGCACGAAGCGGGTGACCTGGATCTCCCGCGACGGCTCGGGGACGACGGCGGCGAGGTCCTCCTCCCCCAGGATGACCATGTCGCCCTCGTCCGTGGGGTACGCGCGGCGGATGTCGGCGGGGTCCACGACCTTGCCCGTGTCGGGATCCACCATGTGCTGCTTGACGGGCTCGTGCCGCTTGGCGTCCAGCAGGCGAAAGTGCACCGCCCGGTCCTGCACGGCGGAGTACAGCTTGACCGGCACCTCCACCGCGCCGAAGTGGATGCTGGCCTTCCAGATCGCCCGCGCCGCCATCAGCCCTCCTCCCCTTTGCTCTCCGCGTGGCACTCGTGGCAGAGCACCTCGCCGGTCTCGCGATCCACGGTAAAGCAGTGCTCGCAGGTGGCGCGGTCGCATGCCGCGCACCGGCGCTGCGTCTGCAGCACGTGCGGGTGCTCGCACAGGTCGCACGTCTCCGTGCCGCCGTCCAGCCAGTAGGGGAGCGTCTTTCGGTTCGCCATGCTGGACACTCGGGGCAAATTGTCTGCCAGTACGGGGTACTGCGGGCCTTCGGCCAGCGCCCAGGCGCACCAGAGCGCCGCGCGCGTGCCGGTCCTGCTGGCGGTCGTGGACAGTCTTCCCGACACCGGCCCTCGTTTCCGGATCGTCAGGCAGGCAGGCGCGTCCGTGCGCCAAGTGGTGTTGCTTCCGCCCGACGCCAACCCTGAACTTCTCGCGGAGGCTGTAGAGACGCTGCGCATGCTGTGGACGCGCGGCGAGGATGGCGGAACGGCTGACGCGGGCGCCATATTCCGGCGAGTTCCCACCACGACGCAGCCCCCGGCCGCGCGGCGCGTGCCGTCCTGGGCGGGCCGCGTACTGCATGATTTGCGCGAAGCACGCCCGCGACAGGTTCCGGGGATCGGCCACGTCCGCACGGTACAAATCTGGCTCGCCCCGCTTCCGGCAGGAGCGGCACGCACCCAGCCCTGAGACGGCCTGGAGGATCGATTCGTGGCACCAGCCAGCGCAAGCGCAACCGAGGTCGTGCAAGCGGCGATCGCGGCGATGGAAGGAGAGCGTTGGGCCGACGTGGCTTCCCTCGTTGGGCCCGAGGCTCTCCGGAAACACCGTGATTCGCAGCTCCGCTGGCTGGTCGAGTCAGAGCAGCGCGGACCCCGGACCTCGGCAGACCTGCAAGCAGAACAGCCGTGGCTCTCTCCAGAAGTGGCGGCGGCCTATGCAGCGCAGGATCAGAAGCATGTAACCGACGGGCTGTCGGTCATGCGCGTGCAGTGGGGGGTGGCCTCATTCAGGGAGTTGGAACCGCTCTCCCCGGCGGATTTCTTCGCCCGCTACCTGGCGGCGTCTACCCCCTCGGCGAAGCTCCGCGCCGCGCTCGCCGTGAGCCATCGACCGCCCGCAGATCTGGACAGCGCGGCGCAGGCGGCGAAGTCCGCCACCCGGCGGCGGAAGGTAGTGCTCGGGGAGGTCGTCGAAGTGACGGGCACCGCTCACGTTGTTTACCGCGAACATTGGGGCGACGACGACGCGGCCGAGGTCGGCGGGGGCGTGAAGGTAACCACGCTCGACTACGTTGATGGTCGGTGGTGGCTCCGTGCAGACGACGCTTTGCTGTCGGAGCAGGGGTGGTCCCACGCATGGGTGCCGGAAGAGGCGGATCCCCCTCCCGCAGACGGATAGTGGCTTCCTCGAGCCCGCCGTTCGATCACGGCCATCGTGCGGAGAACCGGGCGTGCAGTCCGCGCAGGCGGACTTCGTGCCGTCGTAGCCGCGGTTTCAACCGCCTGGACCGAGGCCCGCCACCACGCTGGGAACTCGCCCCCGCCGCATCTGCCATCTCCCTTCGTTTCTGACTCCCTCGCTCTCGGCCGACCACAGAGAGGATGCAGAGAAACCCGCGGCGAGCCTCCGCGTCCTCTCCGTTTTCCTCCGCGCCCTCTGCGTGAAACTCCGCGGGGCTTCGCAGGGCGAAAAACGCGTGACCGCAGCAGGGGAAACGCCTGCGGAGGGCGCGGCAAAATGCTGCTGGTCGCTGCTTTGCAAGAAGGAAGGGCGCCGGGCCCGCGGAGATTCCGCGGCCCGGCGTTCCATCATCCAGAACATCGGCTTTCGGAGGCGCGCTTGAGCGGCACCCCACGGCACCCCACCGGGCTCCCCGGCCTGGACGAGGTACTGCACGGTGGTTTGATCCAGGAGCGCGCGTACCTGGTGCGGGGCGGGCCGGGCACGGGCAAGACCACGCTGGGACTGCACTTTCTGTCCGCCGGCGCGGCCAGCGGCGAGCGCGCGCTGCTCATCACCCTGGAATCGGCGGAGCCCCAGCTGCGGCGCGACGCGGCGTCGCAGGGGCTGGACCTGTCGGGGATCACCTTCCTGGACCTGAGCCCCACGCGCGAGTTCTTCGCCCAGAACCAGAGCTACGACATCTTCAGCGCCGGCGACGTGGAGCGCGACCCCACCACGCAGCAGATCGTGCGGACCATCCAGGAGCTCAAGCCGCACCGCGTGTTCGTGGACGCCGTGACCACGCTGCGCTACCTGGCCCCGGACGCGTTCCAGTTCCGCAAGCAGGCCCGCTCGTTCGTGCGCTACCTGGTGGAGAACGGCGCCACGGTGCTCATGAGCTCCGAGCCCACGGCCAGCGCGCCGGACGACGACCTGCGCTTCATGAGCGACGGCATCATCGAGCTGGAGATCTCGCCCGTGCACGGGGTGCTGCGCCGCACGCTGACCATCAGCAAGTTCCGCGGGAGCGACTTCCAGGGCGGCGCGCACTCCATCCGCCTTACGGACCACGGGATGGAAGTGTACCCGCGGCTGGTGCCCGGCGACCACACGCACGACTTCAAGCCCGAGCTGATCCCCAGCGGCGTCCCGGAGTTCGACGAGATGCTGTGCGGCGGCATCGAGCGGGGCACCATCACCATCCTGAGCGGGCCCAGCGGCGCGGGAAAGACCACGCTGGGCATCCAGTTCCTCAAGGAGGCGGCCAGCCGCGGGGAGCGGTCGGTGGTGTACGCCTTCGAGGAGCAGATGGACACGCTGCTGCACCGCTGCGAGGCCATCGGGCTCCCCCTGCGCGCCATGGTGGACGGCGGATCGCTCTCCGTGGTGGAGGTGGAGCCCCTGCGGTTCTCGCCCGGGGAGTTCGCCCTGATGGTGCGGCGCGAGGTGGAGGAGCGCGGCACGCGGCTGGTGATGATCGACGGCATCGCGGGCTACCGCCTGACACTGGCGGGCGACGACCTGGTGAGCCACCTACACGCCCTGGGCCGCTACCTCAAGAACATGGGCGCCACGGTGCTGCTCATGAACGAGACGGAGGCCATCACGGGCGACTTTCGGGCGACGGAGGTGGGGGTGAGCTACCTCTGCGACAACCTCGTCTTCCTCCGCTACCTGGAGATGGACGGGGAGCTGCGCAAGGCCGTGGGCGTGCTCAAGAAGCGGGTGGGCGACTTTGCCCGGACGCTGCGGGAGATCTCCATCACCTGCGACGGCGTGCAGGTGGGCGAGCCGCTGGTGGGGCTGCGCGGGGTGCTCACGGGCACCCCCGAGTGGGTCACGACACAGCGGGACGAATGAGCAGCGTGACCGAAGGGGGCCCCGATACGCTGGACGATGCACAGCCCACGGTCCGGCGCAGCCGCATCCTGCTGCTGCTGGACCAGCGGGAGAACCGCGCCCTGCTGGCGGCCGAGCTGAGCGACCGCCACGAGATCGTCCCCGCCCCCGACGACGACGCCCTGGACGGGGCGTTCGACCTGTGCATTTTGGACGGGCGCTCGCTGGACCGGCTGTGGGAGCGGGTGCAACGCCGCAAGGAGGCCGAGCAGCCCACCTTTCTCCCCGTGCTGCTGGTGACGTCGCGCCCGGGGGTAAAGATGGTGACGCGGCACCTGTGGCGCAGCGTGGACGAGCTGATCTGCGCGCCGGTAGAAAAGGCGGAGCTGCGGGCGCGGGTGGAGGTGCTGCTGCGCGCGCGGTCGCTCTCGCTGCAGCTGCGGCGCGAGGCGGAGGGGGCGCGCAGCCTGGCGGAGCGATTGAAGGAAAAGACGGCGGAGCTGCTGGTGTCGGCGGAGCAGCTGGCGGAGCGCACGGCGGCGGCGGAGGAGGCCAACCGGGCCAAGAGCCAGTTCCTGGCCACCATGAGCCACGAGCTGCGCACGCCCCTGAACGCCATCGGCGGCTACGCGGACCTGATGGAGATGGGGCTGCGCGGCCCCGTGTCGGCCATGCAGCGGGAGGACCTGGGGCGCATCAAGGCGGGGCAGCGGCACCTGCTGGGGCTCATCAACGAGGTGCTGAACTACGCCAAGCTGGAGACGGGGACGGTGCACTACGACCTGTCGAACGTGGCGGTGGCGGAGGCGCTCTCGTCCGCGGAGGCGCTGGTGGCCCCGCAGGCGCACGCCAAAGGGCTGTCGCTGCAGGTGGATGCGCCGGAGCCCGGGCTCACCGTGTGCGCCGACGAGGAGAAGCTGCGGCAGGTGCTGGCCAACCTGCTTTCCAACGCCGTCAAGTTCACGCCCCCGGGCGGCCGCGTGCACCTGTGGTGCGACGCGGACGGCGGCCACGCGTGCTTTCGCGTGGCGGACACGGGGATCGGGCTGGCGGCGGACAAGCTGGAGGCGGTGTTCGAGCCCTTCGTGCAGATCCGCTCGGACCTTACGCGGACGGAGGAGGGCACGGGGCTGGGGCTGGCCATCAGCCGCTCCATCGCCGAGGCCATGGACGGATCGCTGACGGCGGAGAGCACGCCCGGCGAGGGGAGCACGTTCACGCTGACGCTGCCGCTGTCGCGGCGGTAGGGCCCTCCCCCAGGGCCCTCCCCCGGCCTCGCCTAGGCTCGTCCACCCCCTCCCGCAAACTGCGCGGGAGGGGGTGTAGACGTCTACGGGGTCATCGTCGCGGGAGCTGGGGACTCAGCGAAGGCGGAGCGCCCCCCTCCCCGACCCTCCCCCACAAACTGCGTGGGGGAGGGAGGTGGGACTCAGCTGGGTAGCGGCTTCCGTGCTGGATGCAAATCACCTCCCCCAGGACTGGGGGAAGTCGCGAGACGACGAGCGGGTGGGGGCGTGGCGCGTTGCCAGCCCCCGTGCACGAATTGGGTTCTCCCCCTCTCCCGCGCAGTTTGCGGGAGAGGGGGCCGGGGGGTGAGGGGCTCCGCGGAGCGGGCGCCGTAAAGCCCTGCCCGCAACGGAGCTCTCACCACCGCCGCGTCACGCCGAACCCGAACTGCGCCTCCGCCCGCACGCCGTCCTGGGTGGCGTGCGCGTCCGTGCTCAGGCGGCGTAGCGGGTGCGCAGCTCAGAAAGCCAAGCGGGCTTGGGCTTGCCGCTGCGCTCGTAGCCGCTGCCCACTGCCTCCAGCACGTGCAGGGCGGCATCCCGGCGCGGGTCCGAGCGAAGGTCGTGCATCAGCACCGCCAGGGCCGCGCTCGCATCCACCTCTTCCACGTCGCTGCGCTGCACGGCCGCGTACCGCACGTACCAGTTGCGCAGGCGGCGCACCGTGGGGGAGTACGGCGCCGTCCCCTCCAGGAACTTCTTGAGTCCCGTGGGGCTCATGCCGATCTCGCGCGCCACCTGGCGCAGCGAGGTGTTCTCCACGCGCACGGCGGCGACCTCGCGCATGTGGCGGACGGACGCGTTGGGGGAATCGGCGGCGGACGGCTGGTTCATCATCGGCATCCTTATGGAATCGTGCTTCGCTCTCCGTCGTGGCGGGTCTTAAAAATAGCACCGAACATAAACCGAAGCAAGGGCTTCCGCCGCACACTTTTACGCCTGCCTCCGCCGGGCCGGCAGGCGTCCCGCCCTACCAGCGCCGCGTCACGCCGACGCCGAACTGCGCCTCCGCCGGCACGCCGTCCTGCGTGGCGCGGCCGGCCCAGCCGTCCAGCTGCAGGTCGCGCGTCACCCGTAGCGCCACCGTGCCGCGCAGCTGCCCGATGTCCGTGGCGCCGGCGCGGGTGGCGGAGATGCGCACGTACTCCAGCTGGCCCGTCACGGATCTGCCGAAGTCCGTCCGGGCGGCGGCACCGAGCGTGTTCTGGCCAAAGCGGTCGCCGGCCAGCACGGCGTGGCGGTGGCCGGCGAGGACGACGAGCGCCGTCGCGTGCGGCAGCCGCCACTCGGCCGATGCGATCGCCTCCGGCTGGGGGTCGCCGGCGCTCACGGCATCGGCGCCCGTGGGGAGGGTGGTGCCGAGCACCAGGGCGACGCCGGGACGCCACCCCGCCGGCACGCGGACGCGGTGCTTGAGCGCCAGCGCCGCATCCCCCGCGCCTTCGGGGCTGGCCGTGGGCGAAACGGTCCGCAGGTACGACGGGAGGGTGGCGCGCAGCTCCGTGTCGTATCCAAGCCCCGCGCGCAGCAGCGTTTCGCCGTACGTGCGGCGGATGCGCTCGCCGCGCTCGGCCTGGGAATAGCCGGCCTCCACCTGCAGCACGCCGGGCGCCACCACGCCCGGGCCCTTGACCACGCCCATGCGGCTGGTGTTGACCACGCCCGCGCGCGGCTGCCCGCCCGTGGCGCAGGCCGCGAGGGTGAGCGATGCCGCCACGAGCGCTCCCATGCGCAGCGAGCGGGCGGATGGGACCTTCATGATGCACCTCCAGGATCGTTGAACGGGCTCGGTTCGATCGTTTTCGGCGGATGCGTTTCAGCGCGCGACACCGTGCGTCAGCGCGCGTCCGACGCGGCGGCGCGGATGCGGGTGAGCACGGGGGCCACGCCGCGGCCCACGCCGTCCTGCCGGTGGATGATCCGGCCGGCCCCATCGAGCACGAGATAGGTGTTGGAATGCGAGATCTGCCCGTCGGACTCCGGGCGGTAGCGGATGCCCAGCAGCGCGGCCAACTCGCGCACGGCGTCGTCGTCCGCCGTCAGCAGGGTCCACGCGGCGGGATCCAGCCGCATGCTCGCCGCGAAGGCCGCCAGCCGGGCCGGCGTGTCGCGCGCGGGGTCCATGGAGACGAGCACGAAGCCGGTCCGTGCCCGGTCCGCCGGCGTGAGGGCGGCCTCCAGGCGCTTCATCTCCGCGACGATGAGCGGGCAGGTGTGCGCGCACTCCGTGTACACCATCGCCACCACCTGCACCCGCCCCGCGAGCGAGCCCAGCGCCCGCTCCCGGCCGTCCGCGTCCCGCCAGCGCGTCTCCAGCTCGTAGACGGAGAAATCGGCTTCGGCGGACGCGGTGGGAGCGGCCACAATCGGCTCGGCGGGGATGGGATCGCGGCCGCACGCGGCGAGCAGGACGAGGGCGGCGATCAGCGGCAGGCGAAGCGGGGTGCGCATGGTCATCTCACGTTTCTCGGATCGGATGTCCGTCATCCCACGGGGCGGATTCACGCGTCCAGCGCGCAGCGGAATCCCAGGCTGGCGACGGTGTTGCGCCCCTGCAGCGCGGCGCGGAATCCGTAGCGCAGGAACGCCGGAAAGTTGTTGGGATCCGTCGCGCCCACGACGCCCGCGGCGCAAAAGAGCGGATGGTCGCGGCCGCTCGTGGCCCGCGAATCGTCCGAGACGAGCACGGAGTTGAAGTCCAGCACCCACTCCCACACCACGCCGTGCAGGTCCGACACGCCGTACGCGTTGCGGAACCCCGAGCCCACCACGGGCGGCAGCGGGCGCGGCGTGCGGTACAGCCCCAGCAGCCGCCGGATGAACGCCGGGTCGCGCGAGGCGTTGCGCGAACCTTCGCTGGCGAGCGCCGCGTACTCCCACTCGTCCGTCGTGGGCAGCCGGGCGCCGCGCCAGCTGCAGAAGGCCCGCGCGGCGAACCACGACACCTCCGTCACGGGCCGCCGCGCGTCCGCCGCCGATCCCACGGACAGCGGCCCGGGCCAGCCGGCCAGGTAGCCGCGCTCCGCCAGGGCGCCGGTGACGCGGTCCCGCCGCCACCGCGGCTGCGCCCGGACGAACGCCAGGTACTCCGCGCGCGTCACGGGATGCCGGTCCAGCCGAAAGGCGCCCACCTCCACGGAGGGGCGCCCGTTCACGAACAGCGGCACGTAGCGGCCGGCGGGGATGCGCGCCATGTCCGGCGGAACCGCGGTCTCCGCCGCGGCGGGCCGTGCCGCGGCGAGGGCGAGAAGCAGGAGGGGGAGCAGGGCGCGCATCGTCGTCACCATCGAAAGAGAAAGAATCGGGGGGCGGATGCCGAGACCGGCATCCGCCCCATCGATCCGCCTACCGGTTCGCCTGCGCCGGGGTGTACGGGGCGGAGGAAACCTGCCCGCCGAACGCCCCGGCGATGGGATCGCCATCCACCTGCATCAATCCCACGGTGCCCTTGTTGAAGGCGCGGAAGAGGGCGTGGTCCACCAGCACCAGCTTGCCGGGGGTTTCCGTGCGGAACTCCACGATGGCGCTTCCGCCCGCGGGAATGCTGGTGGTCTGCACGTTGTGCTGCGCCAGCGTGCCGCCCTCGCCGTACACGTTGTCGAACACCTCGCCGATCACGTGGAACGAGCTGGTCAGGTTGGGGCCGCCGTTGCCCACGAACAGCCGCACCGTCTCGCCCGTGCGCACCTTGAGGGCGTTGTCGCCCGTGAGCGCGCCCACGGAGCCGTTGAAGACCACGTAGTCCGGCTGCTCGGCGATGGCCTTCTGCATGTCGAACGGCTGCAGCCCCTTTTCGCCGTGCGCGCCCGTCGTGTAGAAGTCGCCCTGCATCACGTAGAACTCGCGGTCCACCTTGGGCATCCCCTCCTTGGGCTCGACGAGGATCAGGCCGTACATCCCGTTGGCCACGTGCAGCGCGGCGGGGGCAAAGGCGCAGTGGTAGACGTACAGGCCGGGGTTCAGCGCGGCGAAGCGGAACACGGACTCGTGGCCGGGGATCACCAGGCTGGCCTCGGCGCCGCCGCCGGGACCCGTGACGGCGTGCAGGTCGATGTTGTGCGGCACCGTGCTGGACGGGTGGTTCTTGAGGTGGAACTCCACCTGGTCGCCCTCGCGCACGCGGATGAAGCTGCCCGGCACCGTGCCGCCAAAGGTCCAGAAGGTGTAGTCCACGCCGTCCGCCATCCGCATGGTCTTTTCGATCACCTCCAGGTCGACGACGACGCTGGTCGCGTAGTTCCGCGCGATGGGCCTGGGCACCATGGGGGGCGCCGTGAGCTCGGCGCGCTCCTGGCCGCGGACGGCGGGGGCGGTGGGCGTGGGGAGGGTGGATGCGAACGCGCGCGCCGTCCCCGTACCGGCCGGCGCGGGGCGCAGCGTGACGAAGGCGAGGGCGACCACCCCCGCGACGGCGAGAAGGATGGCCAGCCACAGGGGCCACGGACGCCCCGCGGCGCGCCCGGACGGCGGCACGGGCGGCATGGGCGGCGGCGGCGTGCGGCGGAGACGCTCGTCGACGGTGGCGGGGTCCTGCTCAAGCAGCGTGCTCATGGGGTGCTCCTTTGCGAGCGAACTCAGGCCGCGGCAGCGGCCTGGTGGATGACGGCGGAGACGGGCTCCGCGTCGGACTGCGTGAAAGCCGGGTCCAGCAGGTCGGCGACGGTGGTGTGGTGCAGCGGCGCCCACAGGCCCTGCTGCACGGCGCTCCACCGGGCGTGCGCCGCGCACGGCGTGGCGGCGAGACAGGGACGGTTGCCCAGCAGGCACATGGCCTGGGGCCGCGGCCCGTCCGACACCGCGGCCACGACGTCCGCCAGCGCGATCTCCCGTGCCCCGCGCGCCAGCCGAAAGCCGCCGGCGGGCCCGCGCGATGCGGTCCGCGGGGACGGGCTCGCCCGGCGCCTGCTGGGCCAGGTACAGCACTGCCCGGATTGCGTGTTCGGAAGTCTGGCTCAGCATCGTCGTCTCCTTTCGCATGTGAATATGCGGAATGGAGGCGGCGGGACCTGTCGGTGGATGGTGGATGTTGAATGGGGCGGATTGCCCGCATCGTGTGGGGGGCTCTACCCACGTTCGCTCGGCCCGGCGTGGGGCCCTCCCCCGGCCTCGCCCAGGCTCGTCCACCCCCTCCCGCAAACTGCGCGGGAGGGGGTGTAGACTTCGACGGGGTCTCTGCTGGTGTGGCGGAGGCTGGTGCGGGGCCGAGCGCCCCCCTCCCCGACCCTCCCCCACAAACTGCGTGGGGGAGGGAGACGGGATACCGCGGGAGGCTGCTTCCGTGCACGGACCGGGTTCTCCCCCTCTCCGCGAGGAACGAGCGGGGAGGGGGCCGGGGGGAGGGGCGCCCCGCCCGCGACGGGTGCCGGCCACCGCACACCGCCCCCCGTCAGCCCGGGCGCGGCGCGATGACGGCGTGAAAGACGAGGGGCTCGTCCAGCGCAGCGATGGCGTGGATCTCCCCGGGACGGTAGACGGCCGCCTCGCCGGCGTGCAGCGTCGCATCGCCCCCCTCGCCGGAGAAGCGGCCGTGGCCGGAGATCACCTGCACGAGCACCGTGGATTCGTTGCTGTGCCGCGGCACCATCTGCCCCGGCAGCAGGTGAAAGGCGATCACGCGCAGGTTGGGCTCGTCGTGCAGCACGCGCGTGGCGGGACGGTCCGGGCGCGCGGGCGGCGCGGCGGAATCCAGCCCCGTCATGGCCGCGCTCCCGCCGCCGCGCGCACGGCCTGCAGCAGCGCCGCCGGGTCCGCGCCGTCGCGCACGGCCGCCTGGGTCAGCGTGGACGCGCCGCCGCAGCACGCGTCGATGCCGAACGCGTTGAACACGGCCACGGTGGCGGGAAAGCGGCGGATGGCCTCGTTGACCGTGAGGCCGTCGGAAAACGGTTCCGTCATGGGATTCCTTGGTGGATGCGGTTCAGCGCGCGAGCGTGGGGAGCACGGCCGGGCGGGGCGCCGGCACGTCCAGCGTGCGCCAGATGTTGTAGATGAAGAGCGCGGCGCCCGTTGCGCTCAGCACGGCGCCCGTGCCCAGCACGGCCATCCCCGGCTCCCACCGGTACAGGCGCAGGATGAAGCCCGACACCATCCCCGCCAGCCCCGCGTTGGCCACCCACAGGTGCAGCGCGGCGGCGCGGGGATTGTGCAGCGGCCGCCCCGTGAAGCGCGGGATGACGTGATACGCCACGCCGAAGATCATCATGCTCACGAAGCCCAGCAGGTTGGCGTGCATGTGCGCCGTGCGGAACCCGGCCGCGGCGGGGTTCAGCGCCATCGCCACGCCGATGAGCACGCCCACGCCCAGCCAGACGAGGCTCGAGCGGATGAAGCGGCGAACGAACGGGTCCATGAGGACCTCCCTGGATGGATTTGGATGTGCCGCGCCCTCAGCCCCCGCGGGCCAAGCGCACGGCGGCGTACACGAGCCCCAGCCCCACCAGCGCGTTGATGCGGGCCAGCCACGCCGCGCGGCTCCGCGCCCGCAGCGCCGCGGACGAGCGGGGGTCCAGCCGTCCCGCGCGCGGCCCCAGCACGAAGTCGTGCACGGCGCTGACGGCGATCATCACGGCCACGGCCGCCAGCTTCCACGCGAGCGCCCGTCCGTACGGCGTGGACCAGAACGCCGGGCTCTCGATCAGCCCGCCGCGGAGGAGGCCCGCGAGGTACAGGTTCAGGGCGCCGGTTACGAGCAGGACGGCGATGGCGATCCATCCCACCGTGCGGAACGCCTGCCCCAGCTCGGCGAAGATCCGCGCCCGCAGCGCCGGGGGCTCCAGCCGCCGCAGCACCGGCGCGCCCACCAGGGCGAAGAAGAACATCCCGCCCAGCCACAGCAGGGCCGCCAGGACGTGCACCGTCACGTTCAGCAGGTACAGGTTCCGCATGTTCCTGGATGATGATCCGCTCGATCCGCGGCTCGAGCAGTTTTGCCGACCCGTGCCGTCATTCTGAGGTCGGCGCCGGCTGGATCCGTCCCGTGACGTGGAGGCGCCGGCCGAAGAATCTGGTTGCCGGGGAGCACGGTCTCTGCCCTGGCGAGGTCAGTCGGGTCCGTGCACGGGCGGGTGCCGGCGCGGCGCGACCAGATTCTTCGGTCGCGCACAGGCTCCGTGCAGGGTCCAGATTCGGCGGGCGCTCCCTCAGAATGACAGCCGGGGCCGAGGGCGCGCCGACGCGAAACCGTTGATCCCGCGGGCTAGAAGCGCTCGCCGCGGGCCTCGCGCAGGTGGCTGCCCACGGGGCGGATGCGGCTCCACATCGTCCAGAAGTAGAGCCCGATCCCGGCCGCCTGCCCCGCCCCGCCGCCGACGATCATCCACGCCTGCCACGGCTCCGTCGTCCACGCGCGCGACGCCTCCGCGGCTACCCGCAGCACGGTCGCGACGGTCAGCAGCCAGTACGCCGCCTCGATACGCGCGGGCTGGTAGCGGGTGTCGCCCTTTTCCGCGCGGGGAAACAGCCACAGCGCCACACCCAGGATCAGGTACAGCACGAACCCCGCGAGAATGGCGTGCGCGTGCGCCGACACCAGGTACGGATGCGGCCACGTGCCCCAGAACTCGCGTCGCACCAGCATGTACACGCCCAGCGCGATCCCCAGGGCCAGAAAGCCGATCCCGGTCTTGATGAAGCGCCGGACGAGCGTGTACATGCCGATGCGGATTCGGGGGCAATCGCGGGCACCGGGCGCGGTGTCCGGATGCGGTCGATGGGAAGCATACCGCGCGGCGGGGAGCGCCACTGTCCCCGCACGCCTGAGATCGTGAGGGGACATCGCCGTACATCACGTGGGGAGATCGACGGACGGGAGATCTCGATCGATGGGTGGATGCAGATCGCGGCGCCCGGTCGTGGAGGCGGGCGCCGGGTGCACGCGGCCATCGGAATCGATCACGCGGAGGACGCGGAGGAAAACGGAGAGGACGCGGAGGCGATCGTGCCTCGCGTCCTCTCGTCATCTTCTCCGCGTCCTCCCCGTGACGGGTTTGCAGGGGAGGAGGGAGGATTTCAGGCCGGCTCGGCGGGGACCGGCGGCAGGTCGGGGGCGCGCTCGCCGCGGAGGACGTTGCGCACGGCCGCGCCCCCGTACCGGTGCAGCGCCAGCCCGAAGCCCAGGAGGACGGGAACGCCCGTGGTCATGGCCCGCCACGCGAGAAAGACGGCGCCCGCGCTGCCGCCCAGCTCGCCCGCGGTACCGGCGGACGCCAGCAGTTCCACCGCGCCCGCCCCGCCCGGCGTGGGAAAGAAGAGCTGCCCGTACACGAGCGCGAACGAGCCGAGGATGAGCACGCCCGCCGGCGGCGGATAGGGGAGCGTCTGCGCGAGCACGGGGAGCATGGCCAGCCGCGCGGCGATGCTGGCCAGCGTGAGCGGAATGCTCGCGGCGACGGGCCATCCCAGCGCGCCCCGTACGGCGATGGCGGCCGGGGCGAGCGCGGCGGCGCGGGGGCGGGCGGCGCGCCGGTGACGGACCCACAGCCACACCGCCACGCTCGCCGCGACGACGGCCATCGCCCACGGCAGCCCCTCCCCCGCGCGGGCGCCCAGCCGCGGCCCCACGCCCGCCCACCATCCGGCGCCCAGCAGCCACGCCGCGGCGGCGCCGGAGATCGCGACCACGGAAAGGTAGCTCACCATCTCCACGGCCAGGACGGCGGCGGCCACCGCGGCGGGGATGCCGCTCGTGCGCAGTCCCAGCCACCGCGCGGGCTCGCCGCCCAGCCGCATGGGCGTGACCGCCGCCGCCGCGTCGCCGAACAGGATGGTGACGCACAGCGAGGGCAGCGTCAGCCGGAACCCCGCGCCGCGAAAGAGCAGGCGCAGCCGGAGCGAGCGCGCCAGCAGGTCCACCGCCAGCAGCCCCGCGCACAGGGAGCATGCGAGCAGAAGGCTCATGGGCCGTCCGTCTTTGGTGTCGGCGCAGGCCGACAGTGTGAAGTCGTAGCCGCGATTTCAATCGCTCTCGTCTCACCCCGCATCCCGCTCCGCCCCGCCCCGCTCGTCACGTCCCGCCCGCTGTTTCGGGTGTCACCGGGAGGACGCCCGCGCCGGAAATCATCCTGCCCATCCGGTCATCACCGCGCGGCGGGCTCGACGAAGTGTGCACGCATCCGGCTCCGAGCGCCACCTTCTCGTTGGACGCGAAAAAGCGTGGGGGGCGACACGTTCGTGTCGCCCCGCACGCCTTCATCCGAAATCGATCCGCATCGGCCGGCCGCGCGTTCCATGCGGCGGCGGGGCAGCGCGCGGCTACTTGTCGTGGCTGCGGATGTCGCTCAGCAGGGCTCGGATGCGCTCGATGCTCTGGCTGACAAGGGAGTGCGACGCGGGCTTCGCGGCGCGAGCGGAAGACGAGGGCGGCGGAAGCGCATCCGCAGCATCCACCTCATCGCGATCCAGAGCCGGGGCCGGGGAACGATGCACGACGGCAGCCGGCTCGGCGCGGGGACGGGCGCCGATCGACTCCAGGGGGTCTCCCGCCATCCAGTCGTCGTCCGTCTTTTCCACCGGCGCGGCGTGGTGCAGCCACAGCCGGATCTGGTCGTCGTCCGCGTGCTCCCAGTCCGTGGGGATGGGCGACAGGCGGCGGCGCTCCGGCCCGCGCTGAAAGCTCAGCCACCCCATCGCGTACTGCGGGCGCACGTTGGCGCCCGAACGCGGCTCCGTGCTGAAGACCATCCAGACGCCGTCCTCATCCTCGATCTCGCGGTATGGCATTCCGTGCTGTTTCTATCGCGGAGAATCACCGCCGCCGCGTCCATCCGGCCGGCGCGGCGGAATTCGGGCAGGTGGGCGCGGGAAGGATGGGATGGGTCTCCGCCGCCGGCGCCCCGGCGAAAACCACCGGCGTCGTCCGCCGGTGAGGACGATGCGTGCAAGAGCCATGCGCCGCCCCTGCTACGTCCGCAGAAACACCGGGATCGTACGACGATGATGTCTCGTTGGACGCGGGGGCTGCGACCGGTGGACCCATCCGCCGTTGGTGTCGGCGCAGGCCGACAGTGTGAAGTTGTAGCCGCGAATTCATTCGCTCCCGTCTTCTCCTCACCGGAAAGCGGCCCCGGAGGATGATCCCCCGGGGCCGCTTTCCATCCGCCCATCCGCGCCGCGCAGGGCCGATGCTACCGGCCCGGCGCGCGGACGAGCGGAACCGCGCCGGCCGCCACCCGCGACGTCAGGTTGGCCAGCGAGGCGGCGGCGACCTCCGTGATGCGCACCTGGAACTGCTCCGCGGCGAGCGGCCGGGTGGGCGTGACGTGCAGCACCAGCACGGGGCCGTCGCCCACGCCCTCCACCTTGACCCCGGCGAAGCGGATGCGTCCCGGCGAAACCTCGTTGAACAATCCCGTGATGCCCGCCGGGATCTCCGCGCGCACCAGCTGCATGCTGGCGCGGTCGTAGGTGATCTCGCCCTGGTAGCTGGCGATCTGGTCCGCGATCTCCACCCGCCGCAGCACCAGCTCCACCCGCGCCGGCCCCGCGGCCGGCCCGGAGACCACGAGCGTGGGGTGGATCCCCGGCTCCGGCGCCCCGCGCTCCATCCCGCGCAGCTCCGTGCCCGCCAGCAGCGTGGCGAGCGCCAGGCCCGCCGCCGCCGTCTTCATCCATCCCGTCCCGCGGATCCGCATCATGCGACCTTCCCCTCCGGTTGATACCATCGGCACCCGGACTCGCGCGCCGTCCACCTCCTGTCCCCGTACGACTACCGGCGGCTGCCGATGCAGAACTGCGACACGTCCCGCTCCACCACCCTGGACAGGATGATGAGCGCGTCCGCGGCGGTCACCTGGCCGTCGCAGTTGGCGTCGCCGCCCACCCGCACGTTCCACGACGTGGGCAGCGTGCGCCCCACCGCGTGGTTCAGCACGCCCAGCGCGTCCGTGGCCGTGATGGCGCCGTCGCCGCTGGCGTCGCCCACCAGCACCTGGCCGGGGACGTAGGGACCGTCCTCCAGGGGCAGGCTCCACACCTGCGCCACGGGCGCCGTCCCGCTGCCGTACAGCACTCCGTCGCCCAGGGCCAGGCCGGGGCCCGTGGTGGTGGGCTGCCACAGCCGCCCCACGACGCCCGCACCGGCGGGGTCCAGCACCAGGATGCTGCCGAACGCGTTGTCCTCCGCGCCGTACAGCAGGCCGCTGCGCGATATCACCAGGTTCAGCAGCTCCTTGCCCGCCGAGGCGGGGAGCGTGGCGCGCGCCACGTCCGAGCGCAGCACCGGGTCCCAGCGCCGCAGCACGCCGCCCGCCGTGTAGTACACCCCGCCGTCCCGCGGGTTGTACGCAAGGCTGCGGGTGAACTCGAACCGCTGGTGGCTCAGCACGGTCACGGCCGCCGCGCCCGGCGACTTGCGCACCAGGTTGGACCCCAGGGACGCGTACAGCGTGCCGTCCGGAAGCACCGTCACGTCCGTGGCCTTGCCCGTTCCCGTGATGACCGCCGCCCACGTGCCGTTGGTCTCCACCCGCAGCACGCGGTTGTTGGTCCCGTCCGCCACGTACAGGGCGCCGTCCGGCCCGAACTCCAGCGCCTCGATCTCGGCCGACAGGTTGTCGATCCACAGGGTGCGCGCGCCGGTGTTCGGGTCCACCCACACCAGGTCGCGGTCGTGCTCCATCACCAGCTGCCCCGTGGGGCTCACGGCCATCACCCCCGAGAACCCGCCCGGCGCGCCCAGGCCGCGCGCCGCCGCCGAGTGCACGCGCACGTTCAGGGGCACCCTGGGCACCACGTTCCACACGTCGCCGGGGCCCACGACCGCCAGCGAGTCGGCGTAGTACCCCTCGGCCAGGGGACCGACAGCCATCGTCAGCACCACGGGGACGGCACCCACGCCGCTCGCGCGTCCGCCGGGCTGCGCCGTGCCGCTGTTGGGGGCGGCCCCCAGCCAGGTCGACCCCTTGGACGAGAGCAGGAAGCCCGCCGCCTCGGCCCCCGCGTTGTAGACGTAGACGGTGTCGCGCACGGTGCCCCCCGTCCCCTGCACCCGGTACACGGCGCCCACCGTGCCGCCCGTGGCCAGCACGCCCGCGCTGGCCCGCGTGCGCAGCACGTACGACCCGGTGTACTGCCCCTGGTTGGTGTCCGTGCGAAAGTCGCGCACCACCACCTGGTACAGGCCGGGGGCGGAGACGGTGAACCCGGCCAGGATGTTGCCCCCGCCCGCCCGGACGATGGACGACGTGGCCAGCCGCACCCCGGCGGAGTCCAGCACTTCCACGATGGGCGAGAAGCTCTCGTGCCCGCCCGTGCGCCACGCGCCGAAGTCCACCACGGTGCCCGCCCGCAGGCGGAACAACGCCGTGTCGCGCTCCGTGGCCCGGGTGGTCTGCGCCACCACCGAATCGCCCATCTTGAGCCCCCAGTCGGCGTCCGTCAGCGTGGCCTTGACCATCACGCCGGCGACCGCGCCCAAGCTGTCCGCGAAATCCACGTACCAGGTGCCGGCCGCCGGGTTGTCGATGAAGCACACCTCGTCGGCGTACGTGCGGCGGGAGCGGCAGGCGTACAGCTCGGCCGTGGGAGCGGCCCCGCGGCGCACGTACAGGTCGCCGCGCACGGCGCTGCCGCTGGGCGTGGTCCGCACCTCCATCCGCGTGGACGTGGCGGGGACGGTGATCCAGAAGGTGCGCCGCAGCGCGCCCGACGGCGCGACGGTGGACTTCGCCACGCCGCTCGCCAGCTCGTCCTCCGCGCCGGGATTGCCGGCCGTCACGCTCACCTGCACGGTCGCGCTCACCCCCTCGGACGTGGCCGTGACGGTCACGGGCCCCCCGGGCGCCAGCCCCCACACCTCGCCCGTGCGGCTTACGCCCACGCGCATAGTGTCGGCGCTCGTCCAGGTGATGCCGCGCCCCACGAGGACCTGTCCGGCCGCGGAGCGGAGGGTGGCCGTGACCTGCCGGGACCCGGCCGCCGGCACGGACACCGTCGTGGGCTCCAGCGTGACGCTGGCCACGGCGGTGGTGGGGCTCAGGACCGCCGCGTCGAAGAAGATGTTCTGCTGGGTGGGGCCCACGCGGATGTTCGTCAGGTCCAGGTACGACGTGCGCCCGTTGTTGGTGCGGCTGCTGCTCGGCTGGGTGCTGGTGCCCCACGCGGGGGTGGGGTGCGGGCCCGGATACGCGTCGCCCAGGGGCGTGGCGTGGTTCATGTCCGCCCGTTCCAGCGCCACGCCGTGGATGGCCCGCCCGTTCACCGTGTTGTCGATGAGCCCGCGCTCCACCTCGGCCCCGTCCACGTGGTAGATGAGCATCCCCGAGGTGGCGGCGTACGCGTCGGAACCGACCTGGCCGCGGTTCTCCATCAGGAAGTACTCGCGGGTGCCGGGGATGTCGTACCGAAGCACCTGCCCGGTGGCGTAGACCAGCGGCAGGTACACGTCCGTCCGCGAGGCCGTGATCCGCTCCACGGTCGCCCATCCCAGGTAGTCCTTGGACCAGGCGCTCAGGTGGGCGGGATGCTCCCGCGCGGGCCACACGTCCTGCACCAGCCACCCCGTGGCCATCAGGTCCCACGGCCCCAGCCCCGGGTTGCTGCTGCCGGCGGGGCCCGCCAGGTCCGGCAGCCCCAGGACGTGGCCCACCTGGTGGGCAAAGTGGCCGGGATCCATGATCCGTTGGGTGCCGCAGGCAATGCCGGGCTCGACGAAGTAGTCGTCCACCTTGATGGTGCCGCCGTTGGCCGCCGCGTCGCCCGTGCTGTAGGTGAAGCCCCAGTGGCTGCGGAACGTGCCCCGGTGCCGCGGGCCGGTGTGCTCCGTGCACCCGTCGCGGGGATAGACGAAGGCCGCCACGTCCACGTACCCGTCGTCGTCGCCGGAGTTGGGCACGCCGTCGGGGCCGTCGTTGTCGAACTGCGCGAAGTTCATGGACGGGTCCGCGGCGTCCAGCGCGTCGCGGATGAACTGGCCCATGCGCGGGACCTCGGGGGTGATGGGGTACCAGTTCTCGTAGTACCCTGCCTCGCGGGGAAGGGGGAGCCACCCGGTGACGGTGCCCTCCACCGTAAAGCGGTTCCCCGACACCTCGGCGAAGTAGCGCTTGACGGAGTAGCCGGCCGCGGGCATGCCGAACAGGCGCGCCTGGTACTGGGCCGTGCTGAACGGCTGGTTCCAGCCGCCCGCGTACAGCCCCAGGATCACGGGGATGCGCAGCGTGCCCGTGACGGCGGCGCCGTTGGCCTGCAGGTCGCCCGTGGTCACCACCGGCGCGGCGCCCGCCGCGTCCATCCGGCTCCGCGCCTGGCGCGCCAGCCGGGTCCGGCCCCGCCAGCCGCGCTCGATGTCCTCGCCGGGAGTCTCGCCGACGACGCGCTCCCCGCGGGGGCCGGGCGTCTCCTGCGCGGCCGCGGGCAACGCGGAGAATGCGCTCCCCGCCAGCAGGGCGGCGAACAGAAGTCGGATGGAAACGGCGTTCATGAGAGTTCGGCTCACGGGTGTCGCGTATTCAGAAACGGGAGCGGGCGGGCGCGGCGCGGCCGGGGCGCGGGGGAGGGCCTCGTTCGGGCCGTGCTCCCCGCCCCGCCGCGTCCGGCGGGCCGCTACTCCAGCGCGGAGTGGGTCAGGAGCGGGCGCACGCCCGCTTGGCGGAGCTGCGGGACCAGGTCCGCGAACGTGGCCGCCACGATCTCCTGCATCCGCAGCTCGAACGCCTCGGCGGTCACGGGGGCGGCGGCGCGCACGGACAGGGTGAGCACGGAGCCCGCCTCGATCCCGTCCACGGAGACGCCCGCAAAGCGCAGGGTGCCCGGCTCCGTCTCGTTGAACGCGCCCGTGATCCCCGCGGGGATCGTCGTCCCCGTGAGCGTCACCTGGGTCACGTCGTACTTGAGCTCGCCCTGAAAGCTGGCCACGCGGTCCGTCACCTGCACCCGCTTCAGGTGCAGTTCCACCGTGGCGTTCTCCCCCTCGCCCGAAGCGACCACGAGCACGGGGTGGATCCCCGGCTCCTGGAGCTTGAGCGGCGGCGTCTCCCGCTTCGTCGTATCCCCGCCCACCACGTCGCTGCAGGCGGCCAGCCCCAGCACCATCGCCAAGGCGATCCAGCGCCCCCGTCCGTTCATCGTCATCATCACGCGCCTTCCTGAGAGTACCCGGGAAAAGGATTGGAATCCGTCGTATCCGTCTTGTTCGTCGTATCCGTCACGTCCGCCGGGCTCAGCGCGAGCGGCTGGAAGCGGCCTGCGGCGCCACCACCCGCACCCGCCCGTGCAGGGTGACGGGGATGCTGTACGGCTGCAGGTTGGTGTTCGTGGGCACGGCCGTGAAGGTGAGGTTCAGCGCCCGCACGGCCCCCACGGGCGCGTTGGGCGCCACCCGGAAGCTGATGTTGGCCAGCGTCAGGCGCCCGGTGCCCTGCGGCTGCCCGTGGGCCATGGCGAACTTGTACGTCCCGGGCGTGGGCACGTTGTGGTTCACGGACCCCGAAACGAGCACCGTGGTGGTGTTGTAGATGAGCACGGCCGGGTCGTACGCCAGGTCGAGCTGCACGGAGCCCAGGTCGCCGGTGGCGCTCACCCTGGTCAGGTCCAGGATCACGGGGACGGTGATGAACTGCCCCGGCGCCGCCGTGGCCTTGGGGCTCGTGCCCGGGAACGCGGACGCGAACAGGCTGGTGGGCGCCAGCACGGCCACCCATCCCGTGTCCACCGCCGCGTCCACCTGCCCGCGGATGGCCGCCGTCCCCGGCGCCACGCCCCGGAGCGTGGCCCCGTCCCCCGTCCCCGGGGTGATGGTGGCCACGCCCGTCGCGGACGAGCTCCAGGTGACGACGGGGTCCGGGATCAGCCGCCCCGTAAAGTCGCGCGCCAGCGTCTGCATGTTCGTGCTCGCGCCCGCGTCCAGAACGACCAGCCGGGGCAGCACCTCGGCCGTGGTCGCCGTGCGCGCCTGCACGGCCAGCTGCACGGAGCCGCTGCGCCCCTCGCCGCTGGCGGTGATGGTCACGGCGCCCGCGGCCACGCCCGTCACCACGCCCGTGCTGCTGACCGTGGCCACGCTCGCGTTGGTGGTGGACCAGGCCAGGTCGCGCCCCGGGAGCGTGTTGCCGTCCGCGTCGCGGGCCGTGGCCGTGAGGGGGAGCGTGCTCCCCTCCATCACGACGGCCGATCCCGCCGTCACGGTGATGGACGCGATGGGCACCAGCGACACCGTCACCGTGACCGTGGCCCTCCAGCCCTCCACCGCGGCGGTGATGGTCACGGGCCCGCCCGGCGCGAATCCGGTGACGACGCCGTTGGACGGGTTCACGGAGGCGACGGTGGGGTTGTTGGAGGCCCACGCCACGCCGCGCCCGGGGAGCGGGTTGCCGCCGGCGTCCACCGCCATGGCGTCCAGGTCCAGCGAGGCGCCCACGAACAGGTTGTGCGGCCCGGGGGGGTTGATGGCCACGCCCGCCACGGGGATCTGCGTCACCGTCACGCTCGCCGTGGCCGCGCGCCCTTCCACCGTGGCGGTGATGGTCACGGGCCCGCCCACGCCCACGCCCGTCACCACGCCGTTGGCGGGGTCGATGCCGGCTACGGCGGGGTTGGAGCTGCTCCACGCGACGGGGCGCGCCAGCGGGTTGCCCGCAGCGTCGCGCGCCACGACGTCCAGGTCCAGGCTCTGCCCGATGCGCAGGTTGTGCGGCCCCGCGGGGGTGATGGCGACGGACGCGACGGGAACGGCGGAGACCGTCACCTGCGCCGTGCCGCTCGCCGCGCCGCTGGTGGCCGTGATGGTCACGGGGCCGCCCGGCGCCATAGCGGTCACGAGCCCCGTGGCGCTCACCGCGGCCACGGCGGGGTTGCCGCTGCTCCACTGGACGTCGCTCGCCGCGATCAGGGTGCCGCTCGCGTCGCGCGGGACGGCCTGCAGCTGCTGGGTGCCGCCCACGAGCAGCGAGGTGCCCGCGGGGGAGACGGTGACGGACGCCACGGGCGGCACCGTGACCGTCAGGTTCACCGTCCCCGCAACGCCGGAGCTCTCCAGCGCCGTCACCGTCACCACGCCGGGCACCACGCCGGTCACCAGGCCGCCCGCGCTCACCGTGGCGATGGCGTTGCTGCTGCTGGACCAGGTGAAGGCGCCGGTCACGGCGGCGCCGGCCGCGTTGCGCGCGGTGGCGGCAAGCTGCAGCGTGGCGCCCGCTGCCACCGTGGAGGCCGGCGCGGTCACGGCCACGGCCGTCACCTTGGTGTCGGGTCCCGTGCCTCCTCCGCCGCCACCTCCTCCCCCGCCGCCTCCGCCGCCTCCGCCGCCTCCACCCCCGCCGCCGCCGCAGGCCGCGAGCGTGGCGGACGCGAGCAGAACGAGAACGCGGGCCGCGGGGGCGCGGCGTGCGAAACGCATGAAATCAGGCATTTGTCCAGGAATGCGGAAGTACGTCGGACAGGGGGCCGGAGACCCGCCGGCATCACGAGCAGAGGTACGGAACGCGGAAGCCTGCCCTGGGGAGTTTACGCGACAAACACGAGAGAAGGCGGCCCCGCTCCCCAATCAGGGAGGCGGGGCAGGATGCAGCAACTCTCTAGCTGTCAGGGAGATCCGTATCGGCGGGAGCCAAATTTTAGCGTTCCAAACTGGGCCACGCGAGCGGAGCAGTTTGCATTCTGGGGGCCATCCCGGAACGATGGCGGACGTCCCCCTCGCCCTCTCCGACGCATCCCGGAGCCATCCCACCGGTACGCATCAACGCGAAAAGAGCGTGTGCGAACGGGCGCCGGTATACCGAATTCTTTCCATCCGGCCCACCCCGCTCCCATCCACCCACGCGGCGCCGCGTCACGGCATCACTCGATCGCGTCCGTTAAGGTCGCGGCCCCGCCCCCGACTGCTGATTCCGGTCGGGTTGGTTGTCGGAAGATGGTATCCTCCGCGCGCCTGAGGGTGAAAACGACGCGATCGGGAGGCGCGCGGGCAGGGTCCTCTCAAAGAGAGCGGAATCACGCCTCGCCTGCACGGCAGGAAGGCGGACGATTCGGGGGACGGAACCGGTCTCGGTGGATGGGTGATCCCGGAAGCGAAATCCTGTCCCCACGGCAACCCATGCGGCAGGCGGAAGGATCGACGGGGAGTCGATGCGGGAGGATGGATCGGAGGAGGGACGCAGCTCGCCGTCAGCGGGGAACGGGCCGCGGGTGATGGGTCACGCGCCGCCGGCAGTGGCGACGGCCATGGTGACGAGGCCGCGGACCAGCCGCCGCAGTTCGCCCGCGGTGGCCGTCGCCGCCTTGAGCCCCTTGGTCGCCATGGTGAGGATGTGCGCCAGGTCCGCGGCGGACATCGCCCCGCCCTTCTCCATCGCGGGCTCCAGGACCTCGCGGAGCTGCGCCTCGAAGCGCGCGTACAGCTCCGCGTACGCCGCCGGGGCGTACACGGCCGAGTTCGCCAGCAGGTCCGCGCCGTTCTCCGAGTCCACCACGGAGGCGAACGGCTCCACGATCCAGATCTCGAACAGGCACTCCAGCCGGTCCCGCAGCCCCGTGATCTCCGCCACCCGCGCGCCGGCCTCCGCCTCATGCCGGTTGGCGTGGTCCGTCATCAGCGCCGCGAAGATGGCCTCCTTGTTGGCGAACGACGCGTAGAGCGACGGGCGCGACATCCCCGACTCCGCCGCGATGTCCGACATGGTCACCTTGCGGTAGCCGTGCCGGTGAAAGAGGCGCACGGCCGCCGCGACGATCTTCGCTTCCTTGGGATCCATGATGATTCGGGGCAGGCGGAGCGGACCGGGCGTTTACACTTGACACGATCTGTAAACCCGTTAGGCTCCTTTACACATCGTGTCAGCCTGTAAACTATCGGATCGGGGGGTCTCATGGAAGGAACCGCTGAATTCGCGGGTGCCGGGCGGCCGGCCCGGGGATACGCCGCGCTGGAGCAGGGCGGGCCCATCGTCCCCTGGGGGTTCGAGCGGCGGGCCACGCGGCCGCGGGACGTCGTCGTGCGCATCCAGTACTGCGGCGTGTGCCACACCGACCTGCACACGGTCAACAAGTGGGGCAACGAGTATCCCCTGGTGCCCGGCCACGAGATCGTGGGCGAGGTGATGGAGGTGGGCGCGGAGGTCACCGGTTTCGCGCCGGGGCAGACGGTGCTCATCGGCACCATCGTGGACTCGTGCCGGGAGTGCGACCGGTGCCGGGACGAGATGGAATCGTACTGCGAGCGGTTTCCCACGCTCACCTACGACGGCACGGATCGCGTGGACGGCACCCGCACCCGCGGCGGCTACTCCGACGTGTACGTGGCTGACGAGCGCTTCGTCCACCGCCTGCCCGACGGGCTGGACCCGGCCGCCGCGGCGCCCCTGCTGTGCGCGGGGATCAGCACGTACTCGCCCCTGCGCAACTGGGAGGTGGGGCCGGGCACGACGGTGGGGATCGTGGGCATCGGCGGGCTGGGGCACCTGGCTATCAAGTTCGCCCGGGCCATGGGCGCGCACGTGGTGGCGTTCACCACCTCCGCCGCCAAGACCGGCGAGGCGCTGACGCTGGGCGCGCACGAGGTGGTGCTGTCGCGGGACGAGGAGGCCATGAAGGCGCAGGCGTTCCGCTTCGACTTCATCCTGGACACCGTGTCGTCGCGGTATCCCATGGACCCGTTCCTCCTGGCGCTCAAGTTCGACGGGACGCTCTGCTCACTGGGCATTCCCGACGGCTTCGACTTCACCCCCGTCCTGCTGACGATGGGCCGGCGGCGCCTGACCAGCTCCGGCGTGGGCGGCACCCGCGAGACGCGCGAGATGCTGGACTTCTGCGCGGAGCACGGCATCGTCGCCGACATCGAGCTCATCACGCCCGACCAGGTCAACGAGGCCTTTGCCCGGCTGGAGAAGGGCGACGTGCGCTACCGCTTCGTGATGGACCTGCGCGGGGGGTGAGGGAGGGATCGTCGTTTCCCACTCGTGTCGCCATCCAAGGGAGCGCCCTCATAGCCTGAACGGACACAATGGGGTGCGGCACGGCCAAAGACCCGGGCCGCGACCCGCAGCATCCCGCCCGTGCGCCGCAGAAGACGGTGCACGGGCGGATTTGTGCACTCCGGCACCAGGTTCTTCACGCGCGGAAACAAAAGTCTACCCCGCCATTCCCGCGGCATTTATATAGAGTGTGTCCGCAACCGTGGAGCATCCCCGTGCGGGCGCATCGATCATCCCGCCACGCCCGTCCACGGGCACCACCCATCGAAGGAGGGACCCCATGTCCAGAATCAGCCGCCGCGCGTTCGCGCGCATCCTGCTTCTCGCCTCTGGCGTCGTTCTCGCCGGGGCCTGCGGCAACGACCATCCCACCACGCCGGCGCCCACGCCGCCGCAGCCCAGCGCGATCATCAGCCCCACCACCTATTACCTCATCCGCAACGTGGAAACGGGCAAGGTGCTGGATGTGGAAAGCGCCGGCTGCTGCAACGGGTACTTCGTGCACCAGTGGGATTACCAGGGGCTGGCGAACCAGCAGTGGCGCGTCGTGAGCCTGGGCAACGGATACTACAAGATCGTGGCGCGGCACAGCACCCGTGTGCTGGACGTCCGGAGCGCCTCGATGCTGGAGGGGGCACGAATCCACCAGTGGACGTACGACGAGTCCCTGAACCAGCAGTGGTACCTGACCGACCTGGGCTCCAGTACGTACATCATTACGGCCAGGCACAGCGGCAAGTCGCTGACCGTCAGCGGCGGCCCGACCTACTACGGCTCGCTGTACATCAACGGGGTGGGAATCCGCCAGCACAACTACAACGGCTCGTTCCAGCACTGGCAGTTGGAGCCGGTCCAGTAGGCGGGCCCTCGATGAAGGCGGGGTGACGACGAGCTTCGGCTGTTTTGCGATGCCCTCCACCCCGCGGGGCTCCGGGACCGAAAAAGCGTCCCGCGCGGAGTACGCGCGGGACGTTTTTGCGTCCGGCCCAGCCCAGCTCCGTCAGGCGGCGTGCGCCGAAGCCGTTTCACCCTCCGCTTCAGCCGACGTGGACGCCATCAGCTCGCGCACGCGGGGGATGACCTCGCGGCCGTAGAGCTCGATGCTGCGCATCATGATGTCGTGCGACAGGGTGCCGGCGCTGTACTTCATGTCGAAGCGCGCGATCCCCAGCGCCCCCGCCGTCGCGGCGATCTTGCGCGCCACCGTCTCCGGCGACCCCACGTACAGCGAGCCCGTCTCGATCTCGCGCTCGAACTCGGCGCGGCTCGTCGGCGGCCAGCCGCGCTCCGCGCCGATGCGGTTGCGCATGTCGCGGTACGGAAGCCAGAGCTCCTCGCGCGCCTGCGCGTCCGTCTCGGCCACGTGCCCGGGCGAGTGCACGGCGACGGGCAGGCGGGGCGTCCCCAGCTCCCCCAGCGCCCGGTGGTACAGGTCCACGTACGGCGCGAACCGCCGCGGGTCGCCGCCGATGATGGCCAGCACGAGCGGCATCCCGTACCGCGCCGCCCGCACCACCGACTCCGGGCTCCCGCCCACGCCGATCCACGTCTTGAGCCCGCCGTGCCCCGTGGACGGGAACACGCGCTGGCTCACCAGCGGCGGCCGCGTGGTGCCCCGCCACGCCAGCGGCTCGCCCGTGCGGTCCGACTCCAGGACGGCGGCGAACAGGTCCAGCTTCTCCTCGAACAGCACGTTGTACTGGTCCAGCGCAAAGCCGAAGAGGGGGAACGACTCGGTGAACGAGCCGCGGCCCAGGATGATCTCCGCGCGCCCACCGGACGCGGCATCCAGCGTGGAAAAGCGCTGGAAGACCCGGATGGGGTCGTCCGAGCTGAGCACGGTCACGGCCGAGCCCAGGCGAATGCGCTCCGTTTGCCCGGCAATGGCGGCCAGCAGCACCTCGGGCGCCGATACGGCGAAGTCCTCGCGGTGGTGCTCCCCCACGCCAATGAAGTCGACGCCCAGCCGGTCGGCCAGCACGGCCTCGGCGATCACGTCGCGGATGACCTGCGCGTGCGGCACGGTGCTCCCGTCCGCCGTGCGCGTGACGTCGCCGAAGGTGTCCAGTCCCAGCTCCAGGTGCTTGTTCATGGCCCGCTCACAATCCAAAAGAAGTGGGATGTGGCGGGGCGGATCCCCGTGATCCATCCCCCGCGTGGTGCATCCCCAGGCTCAGCGCCCCAGCAGGCGCAGCGTGCGCTCCCGCCGGCCGTACGCGATGACGGCCAGCACGATCATCAGCACCAGCGGCACCACCGGGCTGCCGCCGATGACGAACAGGTGCGTCAGGACGGCGCCCAGCATGACGCCGGCGAGCAGCAGCGCGCCCGCGCCGGCCAGCGCCGGGACCAGCAGGAGGATGGCGCCCCCCACCTCGAGGATGCCCGTCACGTAGCGGAACCACTGCCCCACCCCGATGGCGTCGAAGAGGCCGACCATCTCGGGCGCGCCGGTGAGCTTGGCGAAGCCCGCCATCCCCAGCATGGCCGCCGCGGCCACCTGCAGCACCCAGAGCGCCACGTTCCCCGCTTTTCCCGTCGCGCCCACGCGGGTCGCGTCGTGTGCAAGCGTTGCGGACATCGTCGTGTTCTCCTGCGGGACTTTCCCGGGAATCGTCCCGGTGCGGCGCCGGAGCGCGGTTGTCTCATCACCAAGAATCTTGATTTCAAAGCATCTAATCAGCCGAAATCAGCCCTGCTCCGCCGCGTGCCGCCCCAGGCGCCGAAGGAGCGCCGCGGCGATCCGCTTCTCCTCCACCGTGAGGCCCTCCGTGGCGGCGCGAAGGACTTCCGCGTGGTCCGGGAAGATGCCGTCCATCAGCGCCCGCCCCGCCTCCGTCAGCTCCGCGTAGCACACGCGCCGGTCCTCGGACGAGGTGCGCCGCTGGATGAGGCCGCGCTGCTCCAGCTTGTCGGCCACGGGGGTCACGCTGCCGCTCGTGACCAGCACCCGCTCGCCCACCTGCCCCAGCGTGAGCGGCCCCTTGTGATACAGCGCCTCCAGCACGCCGAATTCCGTGGGGCGCAGGCCGTTCCGCTCGATCTGCCGCCGCGCCCGCTCGCCGATGGCGCGCTGGGCCCGGTTGAGCACCACCCACAGCTTGAGCGCGGCGGCGGTGTCTTCGTCCTGGGACGGACGGGCGGCGGATCGGCTGTCGTCAATCATCTTGGTATCAAGATAATCGCACGTGCACCGATGGGCAAGGGACCGTCTGGTCGATCTCCTGGGAAGGTATGTTCGCGGTTCTTGTCGCCCCGCCCGTGATGTCATTCTGAGGTCGGCGCCGGCCGGGTCTATCCCGTGATGGAAGGCGCCGGCCGAAGAATCTGGTTGCCCCGCTGCACAGCCCCGCCCGTGCACGACCTTCTACGGCACCCGGGCGGGCTCGTGCGCGGTAGCGACCCGATTCTTCGGTCGCGCCCAAAGCCTTGCGTACGTTCAGGTTCCGGACGGACGCTCCCTCCAGAATGACGTCACGGGGGGGAGAAACTACTTCACGAGGCTGGTGAAGACCGGAATCCCCGACTATCCTCACCGTCGCGCAAATGGCTGCGTTGCGGAAGTACCTTGCGCATTTTCCACGAAGAATTCCGATCAAGGCCATGGACATCCGAACCTACTCGTTCAATCCCAAGCACACGATCGTCGAGATCGGCAGCGGGACGGACCGTGCGTGGCACTTCCTGCCGTTCGAGCATTGCCACGCCAAAGAGCTGCACGCGCTCGACGACCGTTACGTCCTGGCGATCGGTACAATGGGTGAGCGAGGCACCAGCCTTGGCATCTTCGACACCGTGGAGCGCCGCCGGACCAACCTGGAGACCAACGATCGGCTCTTTGCCTTCACCCGGGGCGCCCTATCCTCCTGGTGCTACGCACCCGCCCACCGATCGCTCTTCATGGTTGAAAGCGCGAGGAGACGCGATTACGACCCCACGAACCGGTTTGAGTACCTGCGCCAGCTCTCGGTTGACGGCAGCATCAACCGGAGGTTCCAGATCGCGCCGGACTTCTCGTCTTCCACCCTCGTGGCACGCGACGACGGGCGAATCGTCTGCGTCGGCCTCAACAAGGTCGCCGTGGTGGATCCAGCAGGCGGCGACACCCGGCTGAGCACGACCGACCTGATCCAGTACCGCCCACGTGCCGATCAGAGCTTGCGCTGGTTCAGCCCCGATGGGCGCTGGGGCCTGCGCACCCACCCGTCATTGATCGTCAGGCCGGCCACGCCGCAGCCGGCGGCGCCCCTGGAGGAGCAAGAGCATCCCGACCTTGCATCGGACGGCAGCCGCCGGGCCGGGCGGGCGCTGGATCTGTTCCGGCTCGACCCGATCGGGTTGGAGCGAACCCTGGTCGTCCGGTACGACGAGCTGGACGATGAGCGCATTGCGGCTCCCGTGGACGCCTGGCTGTACAATTGGATCGAGCGGATCCGGTGGGACGGTGACGGGCGGGGATTCACGGTGGCCTGGCCGCATCAGACGCGCGACGTTCCGTCGCCTCTGTACGAAGGGAGAATGACGGAGCGGGTCACCGACCTCGCCGAGCGCCACGTGTCCCTCGACGGCGTGGTCGGACCGGCCACGGTGATCCTTGGCGAGCCGAAGGAATTGCCGCTCAGCCCAAGCAAGACGGCGATCGAGTCCATCCAGGCAATGGTGCAGGAGCGCTCCACGCAAATCGTGGATTGCGGCGGCTGGACGGGTGCGGACGTGGCGGCAGCGCTCCGCGAAACGCGGCGCAGGATCGAGGAAGACGGGCTCGATGCACTCGTGTTCGGCAGCCAGCTCCAGTTCCGGTTCCGCGTCGGCGGGCGCACGATCGGCGAGACGGAATTCTTCGAGACGGTCCGCGAGATGGCGAACGACGATGTCGCAACGATCCTCCCGGAGCTTCGGGAGCTGCTGAGAAGCTATGGCAGCGCGGCGCGCACGTACCAGGACGTCCACATCGATCCCATCGTTTCGGGCCCTGCGGAGGACAGTTCCGCGGCGCTTTCGGAGGCGGCGCTCACCCTGGCGATGCTCGACGACGTTGGCTTCGACGCCCTGAGGGACTGGGTCGTCGCGGTCGACCAGGAGCATGATACGTTCGCTGAGGCCAGGGTCTTTCCGGCAATGGCGCGGCATACCGGCTTCGCGACCCCCGAGGCCGTGCGCTTCGGCCTGTGGTTCTTTCTGCAGCAGTGGCAGAAGTACGACCACGCACCGGCCTATCTCGAGCTGTTCAAGGCGGCGCCCGGCGCCATGGCGCCTGCTGCGTTCGCCTCCGCTGTCCTGGCCGAGGCCCGGGAGGTAGCCAGGTTCAGCAGCAGCCCGGACCTGGAGGCCGATGTCTGGAACGTCACGGACATGCTCGGCGAAACCCCCTGGGATGGTGCCGTATTGGAGGAGCTGGAGCGACTGCTCGCCACGCTCGACGACCCCTCACCCGGCGAACCGTCTTCCTGAGCGACAGCTCCCGATCGGCGCGTTTGATCTCCTGCGAGGGTGTTGCCAAACCTGCCTCTCAAGCGGATCACAGGACTGTCATCCTGAGGGAGCGCCCACACAGAACCTGAACGGGCGCAGAGGGTTGGGCGCGACCGAAGGATCTTGCCCGCGTCACCGGAGCCTGGATTGCGTGCGGATGAGCCTGCCTCCGGCTTCGCATGCAAGATCCTTCGGTCGCCGCCATGGATCGTACACAGGCCATGGTTTGCATCGGCGGCTCCCTCAGGATGACGATGCGCTGGCCCGGTTTAGCAACACCCTCTCAGGAAATCGAGCGCGCTGGTATTTTCTTGAACACGCTCTTGTCAGGCCAACCGGAGCGTCACTCGAAGAACACGCTGCTCCCGCCGATGGCGCTGCCGCCGCGCACCAGTTCCGCGTTGCGCCGCGCGCGCTCCTCCACCGCCCGCTCGTCCACGCGGCCGCTCCGCCCGCCGAGGGTCTGCCGGGGCTCGTCTTCATCCAGCAGGTCGTACACGCGGGCGTCCGGGTCCGTCGCCAGCGCCTGCACCACGGCGCGGTGCAGGGGCGCGATCATGGACCCGCCGCCCGTGAGCGTCTGCGCGTTGATGGGCCCGCGCACGTGGTCGCGCAGAAAGGTGTCGCGCACGGTGATGACGCGCTCCGCGAAGCCCCGCAGCGCCTCCGCCGTCCGCCCGGCGTCGTCCCCCGCCCCGATGCGCCGCGGCCTGCCGCCCGCGCCGCCCAGGGTCACGGGCGCGCCGCGGTACAGGTCCACCTTGAGCGCGTCCCACTCGCTGGGGGAGAGCTCGCGGATCGCCCGCTGCGCGTCCTCGTCCAGGCTGTCGTAGATGGCCTGGTCCAGCTCGCGGATCCCCAGCTCGTACGACTGCTGGATGATCTGCGGACGATGCCAGTCGTCGGAGCTGAAGCTGGTGTCGAACTGCACGTATCCAAAGTCCGTCGTGAACCCGCCGATGTCGATCACCAGCACGCCAAAGCTGCCGGACATCCGCCGCAGCGCCTGCAGCAGCCCTTCCGGCTCCAGCATCTTCACCAGGTGCAGCGAGCGGCCCGCGCGGGGCGTGAACGGCGCGGCGGGCGGATACCACGTCGCGTTGCGGCCGCGGGTGAACATGCCGCACGCGTTGCTTTCCGGCTCGTAGACGGTGACCCGCCCGTGCGCGGGACGCCAGCCCGCCGCGTCCAGGATGCTCCCCACGCGGCCGTCCATGTCCGGCACGTCGATGCGGGGCACGCAGACGCGGACGGTGCTGGCCGCGATTTCGTCCCCGTACGGCGAGCGCTCCAGGCTTTCGCGCAGGCCGCGAAAGAACTGGATGGCCACCTCCTCGTAGTCCACCCCGGCGTCCGCGTCCGGCGCCTGCCCCATCTGGTCGCGGCTCACCTGCGCCCGCGGACCCGTGGCGAAGAGCCGGGCCTTCCAGTAGCGGAAGATGCGCACGCCGTCCCCGGGCGCCTGCGCGCCCGCCGCCGCGCCGATGGTCCACCGCGTTCCGCCCTTCCCATCGATCCGCGCCACGACGGACGGCACGCAGAAATCCACCTCGTCGGATGCCAGGGGCAGGTCGCGCAGCAGGTCCGACTCGCCGTTCCAGTCCCTGCGCACCGCGACCTTGGTGTACGCGCTGCCCAGGTCGATGGAGATCAGCCGACGGTTCTTCACTTGGCCTCGCGGTTGATGCGCAGCTTCCAGGATGCGCGGCGCCACGCGATCTCTGCGGGCGCCTCCGGCTCCGGGGGGACGCCACGATACAGGGAAGCCCGCCCCGGGTCCAGCCCCGCCACCATGCACTCGACAATTTCGGGATCGAAAACGCGGTTGATTTCCTGAGGGAGCGCACGCCGGCAACTTGAACGTGCACAAGTCTTTGCGCGCGACCGAAGGATCTACTCCGCGCGGCTCAGGGGCGGGCCTCACGCCGGCTTGCCAGCCCCGGTGATGCGGGCCAGATCCTTCGGCAACGATTCCGGCGGCGCCTCCCTCAGAGGGTGTTGCTGAACCGGCCCTGAACTCGTCGCGGAAATGTCATCCTGAGGGAGCGCCCTCAACTGACCTGAACGCGCACGGATGTTTGGGCGCGACCGAAGGATCTTGCCCGCGCCACTCGGACTCGACTTCTGTGCACAACGGCGGGCCCCTCGTTTTGCACGCAAGATCCTTCGGTCGCCGCCATAGATCCTGCACCTGCAAGGGTTGCGCGGCGGCTCCCTCAGGATGACAGCTCGTCGGCTTCGCGTTCAGCGACACCCTCTCAGGAGGTCAAACGTGGGGAGTGTTTCGTAGAGTAGCCGGAGAGCAAGGGCCATGAGCAGACGCCGCCACTCTCCGGAGCGGCGGCGTCTTCGTTGGCATCTCGATCTCCCGCGGCGCGGCGGATGCCGGTCCTCGGAATTCCGCGTCAGGTCGCGGCGGAAGCGTCCGCGGGCGGATTGGGGCGCGGATCCGGGCCGGCGGCGGCGGGGGTGGCGCGCTCGCGCGTCTTGACCAGGTGCCCGTACGCCACCTGGCTCACCCCCAGCACCCACGCCAGCGACGCCGCCCATCCCGCCACCACGTCCGACGGGTAGTGCACGCCCAGGTAGACGCGCGAAAAACCGACCAGCCCGGTGAAGAGACCGCCGATGAGGATGGCCCACCAGCGCCACCGCGTGGGCCACGCCAGCACCGCCAGGGCCGCCACGAGGGCCATGGAGCCCATCGCGTGCCCGCTGGGAAAGCTGTACGTGTGCTCCGGCGCGGGCGACGGGGACAGCCACAGGTCCGGGCGGTCGCGGCGAAAGAACAGCTTGGCGCCCTGGTTCAGCAGCCCCGCCCCGCCCACCGCCACGGCAAAGAAGAGCGCGTTGCCCCGGCGCCGCACCACCAGCAGCCCGAGCACCACGAGCACGGCCAGGGGCACCACGCCGTACAGGTGCCCGATGTCGCTGATGAACGCCATGGCGGCGTCCCACCGAGGTGAGGCCTCGCCATGCACCGCGTGCTGGATGGGCTCGTCCCAGCCGATGCCGCCGCGCTCCCACACGTCCTCCGCCAGCGCGCCAAAGGCCAGGAGCGGAAGGGCCACGCCGCAAAAGAGCAGGAGCAGCAGCTTCCACCGCGCGTGGACGAAGCGGTACCCCGCCTTTGCCAGCCCGCGCGCCGCGGCGACGACGACTTCACTGTGGCTGCGGTGCACGCGCGGCTGGCGATCGTGGGCAGGCATGACGTCCGCTTGCTGGATGGAGTGCGCATCACGATCGGCGCGCGGCCGAAGGCCGCCACGCGCCGGCGCTCGCATCGTTCCCGTGTGGCCGCGCGGGGCATCCGCACCGGCGGCGGACGAGGCGGAAAGCACGAGCCGCGCCAGCCGGCCATCACCGTGTGACGCACCAGATACGTTTTCGTCGCGGATTCGTGGCAGCGCGCAATCGGAAGCTCGCCTGCGCACAGATTGTCATTCCGAGGGAGGCGCCCGCAGGATCTCCGCGGGTGCACGATCTCCAGCGCCGACCGAGGAATCTACTCGCCCATGATCGCACCCCGCCCAACCCCGGGGACTCGCCCGTTCAGGCCGCGTCACCGAGGGAGCAGGAATGGCGCGGGCGGGTTCCCGCTCGCCCCACCGGCATCACACCCGCACGACGATCTTTCCCACGCTGCGCCGCGACTCCATCAGCCGGTGCGCATCCGCCATCTGCTCGAAGGGGAAGGCGGCGCCCACCACGGGGCGGATGCCGTGCGCCGCCACGAACGCCATCAGTTCCCCCCACACCCGCGTCAGCCGCGGCGGGTCGGCGAGCAGGTAGCCGATGTGCGTGCCCATCAGCCCCGCCGACGCGGGCGCCAGGGAGCGGATGTCCGCCCTGGGCAGGTCGCGCCAGGTGCGCAGCCACGAGAGCGGATTCCACCGCTGCAGCGCCAGGCTCGCGAAGCCCGCCACCACCACCCGGCCGAACGGGGCGAGCACGGGCCACACGGCGCGGAAGACCTCGCCGCCCACCACCTCCAGCACCACGTCGAACCCGTCCGGGCCGGCCGCCTCCCGCAGCCGCGCCTGGAAGTCGTCCCGGCGATAGTTCACGGCCCCCACGGCGCCCAGCGCGCGGATCTGCCCGAGCTTGTCGTCGCTCCCGGCCATCCCCACGGTGGCGCAGCCGTAGCGCGCGGCGATCTGCACGGCCGCGGTGCCCACGCCCCCGGCGGCGGCCGTGACGAGCACGCGATCGGTGGAGCGGAGCCGGGCCATCTCCATCAACGCCACCCATGCCGTGAGGTAGTTCACCCCGATGGCGGCGTTCTCGTCCGTGGAAAATCCGGGGACGGCGGGGAGCGCCTGCTGCTCCGGGACGACGACCCGCTCCGCGTACGCCCCGTACTGCGCGCCCACGATCACCGGCTCGCCGACCGACCGCCCCTCCACGCCGGGGCCGAGCGCGTCGATGGTGCCGGCGGCCTCCATCCCCGGCGTGTACGGCATCCGCGGCGCCCAGCCGTAGAGCCCCTTTCGCGAGAGCACCTCGGCATAGTTGACGCCGATCGCTTCCACGCGCACGCGGACCTCGCCCGCGCCGGGCACCGGATCGGGCACGTCGCGCACGCGCAGCACCTCCGGCCCGCCGTGCCGGTCCAGGACGATCGACCTCATCCCCTTCCCTCCCTCATCCGCCGCGTGCGATTGTGAAGCGATGATCATCCGACCGTGAAGCGCCGCGGGGTCCATGCGGCCCGGACGGATCGGGCCGGCGCCGGCCCAGGATGACGGCACGGCGGGCGGAACACGACGAATCCGTTTTCTGAACAACCCGCGCGTGCGGCGGAGCGGGAGCAAGCTACGGGATGCGGAGGCGTGACACCAACGGCCCCGGCACGTACCATCCGGGCAGTGGGCGGACGAGGGATCGCCGGCGGCGCTGGACGAGGACCGGAAATCGTGCGGGCGCATCCATCCAAACGGGACGAACCTCAACCCTGGAGACACCGGAATGGAATCCACGCTGGTGGACGAGGCACGCGCGATCCAGGACCGCATCGTGGCGGTGCGGCGGGAGCTGCACCGCCACCCGGAACTGATGTACGACCTGCACCGCACCAGCGAGGTGGTGCGGCGCGAGCTGGACGCGCTGGGCATCCCGTACCGCTTTCCCGTGGCGGAAACGGGGATCGTGGCCACCCTGGGCGGCGGCGACGGCCCGTGCGTGGCGCTGCGGGCGGACATGGACGCGCTCCCCATCCACGAAGAGGCCGACGTCCCGTTCCGCAGCGAGATCGACGGCCGGATGCACGCGTGCGGGCACGACTGCCACACGGCCATGCTGCTGGGCGCCGCGCGGCTGCTCAAGGCGCGCGAGGGCGAGATCCGCGGCACGGTCAAGCTGCTCTTTCAGCCGGCGGAGGAGGGCGGCGCGGGCGGGCTGCGGATGTGCAACGAGGGCGCGCTGGAGAACCCCGCCGTTGGGCGCGCGTTCGGGCTGCACGTGTGGCCGTACATCCCCACGGGCACCATCGCCTCGTGCGCGGGGCCCATGCTGGCGTCGGCGGGGATGGTGGAGATCGTGGTGCACGGCGTGGGCGGGCACGCGGCCATGCCGCACACCACCGTCGATCCCATCGTCGCGGCCGCGCGGATCGTGGGCGAGCTGCAGACCATCGTATCGCGCGAGCTTGACCCCATGGCGCCCGGCGTGGTGAGCATCACCACCATCCACGGCGGTGACGCGTTCAACGTCATCCCGGCGGAGGTGCGGCTGCAGGGCACCCTCCGCTCGCTCACGACGAAGGGCCTCCATTTCCTGCAGGAGCGGGTGCGCGCCATCGCGGAGGGCACCGCGGCCGCGCACCGCTGCACGGCGGACGTGACCTTTCCCGGCGAGGACTATCCCGCCACCGTGAACGACGCGGACGCGTGGGCGCTGGCCCGCGAGGTGGGCGCGAACCTGCTGGGCGCCGGCGCCGTGCGCGAGATGGCGCCGATGATGGGCGGCGAGGACTTTTCGTACGTCCTGGAGCGCGTCCCCGGCTGCTTCGTGGTGCTGGGCGTGGGCAAGCCGGAGATCGGCGCGGACCAGGGCCTGCACCACCCGCGGTTCGTCGCCGACGAGGACGCGCTCCCCATTGGCGCGGCGCTGCACGCGGCCTATGCCCTGCGGGCGATGGAGGCGCTGCGGGCGTAGAACATCGCGTGGTGGGCAAGGCGCCGGCGCCCGTCCGCGAGCAGGTGATCGGCTTTGCGTTGGATGATGATCGGCCGCTGGCCGTCATCCGGCGGCACGCATCCAGGACCAGGGAGAACGAACGATGGAGATCAAGCGAGCCGGCTCGCAGCCGTCCGCAAAGGGCCCGGCCGACTGGTTCACGGGCACCGTGCGGATCGACCCGCTGTTCGGCGCGAATCCGCCGGCGCGGGCGGCGGGGAACGCCGTCACCTTCGAGCCGGGCGCGCGCACGGCGTGGCACACCCATCCGCTGGGGCAGACGCTGATCGTCACCGCGGGCATGGGGCTCGCGCAGCGCGAGGGCGGTCTCGTGGAGGAGATCCGCCCCGGCGACGTCGTGTGGTTCGCGCCCGGCGAAAAGCACTGGCACGGCGCGGCGCCCGCCACGGCCATGACCCACATCGCCATCCAGGAGGCGCTGGACGGCAAGGCGGTGGACTGGATGGAGCACGTCCGCGATGACCAGTACCCGTCGGCCCCCGCGGCGGGCTGACGCGACCGGCGCCGCGCACGGCATCAGCAGCATCATCCGTCATCGACCGGCTCGATTCCGGCATGTACGCGGCGCCGGTCCCGCTGGATGAGGGTGGGAATCGAACGCTTCGCATCCACGAGATCTGCAACGGAAGCTCAACGATGGTGACCTCCGCTTCGCCCCGCCCGCGCGTGATCTGCCACATGATGTCGTCGCTCGACGGGCGTATCCTCACGGACGGGTGGCCGCTTTCCGGCGAGGGACGGCAGCAGTACGAGCAGGTGCACGCGGGCTACGCGCCGGACGCGTGGATCTGCGGCCGCGTGACCATGGAGCAGCACTTCGCGCAGGGCGTGCGCCCCGCCGACGAGGTCGCGCGCGAGCACGACGGCCCGCCGCGCGAGGACTTCCGTGCGCCGGGCGAGCATGCATCCTTCGCGTTCGCCGTGGATTCCAGCGGACGGCTGGCCTGGGACACGAACGACATCGACGGCGACCACGTGGTGGCCGTCCTCTCCGAGCGCGTGTCGGACGCGTACCTGGCGTTCCTGCGCGAGCGCGGCGTGTCGTACATCCTGGCCGGCGCGCGCGAGGTGGACCTGCCGCGCGCCCTGGAGAAGATCGCGGCGCAGTTCGGCGTGCGGACGCTCATGCTGGAGGGCGGCGGGCGGATCAACGGCGGGATGCTGCGCGACGGGCTGATCGACGAGGTGAGCGTGCTGGTGGCGCCGGTGGTGGACGGCCGCATGGGGACGCCCGCGCTCTTCGACTTCGACGACGAGGATGCCCCGCGCTACCGGCTGGCGCTGGATTCCATGGAGCGCCGCGCGGACGACATGCTGTGGCTGCGCTACCGCGTGGATGCGGCCGCCGCGCCGGCGTCCTGACCCGTCAGCCAGGGATCCGCGTGCCCGCCTCCGACCCGCAGGACGTCACCATCCGCCCCGCCGTGCCCGCGGACGTCCGTGCCGCGGGCCGCCTGGGCGCGCTGCTCGTGCGCGAGCACCACGCGTACGACCCGGAGCGCTTCATCCCCGCCACGCCGGAGACGGAGCACGCGTACGCCGCGTTTCTGGGCGCGCAGCTCCAGGAGGCGGACGTCGTCGTCCTGGTGGCGGAGCGGGGCGGCGAGGTGCTGGGCTACACCTACGCGGGGATCGAGGGGACGGACTACATGGCGCTGCGGGGCCCGGCGGGCGTGCTGTACGACATCGTGGTCGATCCCGCCCACCGCGCGCAGGGGATCGGCCGGATGCTGCTGGATGCGACGATGGCCATGCTCCGGGCTCACGGCGCGCCCCGCGTGGTGCTCTCCACGGCCGAGCGCAACGAATCCGCCCAGCGCCTGTTCGCCCGCGCCGGCTTCCGCCGCACGATGATCGAGATGACGCGTGAGATGGACGGTGGCGGGTCGTGAGATCACCGGATTCCTGATTCGATCTGCACCGGCAAGGAGAATCACGCGGAGGACGCGGAGAAACGAAGAGAGGACGTGGAGAAAACCTTCTTCTCCGCGTTCTCCGCGTGATCCCATCCTGATCGGAATGCCGCCCAAGGCTCGGAGCGTGGTGCCCTCGCCGGAGCCTGGATCAGGCAGCGAGCCGCCGCACCACCTCGACTGCGCCGCGCTTGTAGACCGTCACGCACACCAGTTCGTCCTGCGGATCGCGCACCTCCCACCAGCGATCCTTCTCGCGCTTGACGATGGTGTAGCCGGGCTGCGCGGCAGGTGCGGTGTCCTTCTGCTTTCTGGCCATGGTGCCCTCCGATCCTCTTGACCCCGGCCGTCCAGCAGGGCAACTTTGGCGAGCGGGCGGCCCACGGGTCGGTTCGCGATTGAGGCGGGTGGATCGGCAATTCTCTGCCAAGGGGACGCCGGTTCACCCGCCTTGTTTGCTTGCGCCCTGCTGACTATAGTATAGCCAACTGCATACACACTGTCAAGCAGAGTGCATACATGGATTTCCGCGAAGCAATCGACCGCCTGGGCGAGCGAGTCACCCACGAGCAGGCTGCACGCGCGCTCGGGTCTCGGTGGCATCTGTGCGGCAATATCGCTTGGCCCCGGAGGCGAACGCGCATCGCTCCGCGCCGAGTGGCTGGGCTGGGGTGCTCGCCACTTTAGCGCGAGCGCGGGCTCGTGAACTAAGTGAGTTGGCAGAGGAGTTGGAAGGTCGGAGGTAGCTTGTTCGCTCACTCCATTATAGCTGATCGCAGATCGTAGCTAACCATGTGGAACGAATCCAACGAAGCGAAAATCCGTCGACTTGAAGACGACTTGTACTACGCTCGACGAGCAGTAGTCACCCTATTGCCGCAGCCGATCCGGGAACTCGTCAGAGCGTACCGCGACGTCGAAACCGGTGTGCAAGCTGATACATGGGAAGAAGAGTTGGTGGAGGCGGTCATCGAGCTTGCCTGGCCTAGCGCCATGGAGACCACATCCTCCGATCCTCGCGCCTATTGCCCATTATGCCGCGCCGGGAGTTCCGAACCGTATGTTGAGGGGTTCGCGCTGCCAGGCGGACTCCGCATTCATCTGCTTGGCGAACGTACGGCTCGCCCCTGCGAAGTGCTTACGCCTGTCCTCCAACTCGCGCGAGCGGACTGGATGCCGCGTGTACGTGAATCGGAGGCACGCGAAAGGGCTGCGGCGGAGGCCGAAAAGGAACTACGACGAGAAAGAGAAGATCAGTTCCTGGTCGACCCGAGAAGCGCGCCGGTGCTTGGAGACGAACCGGTCGGCTTTCAATTCCATTTCCATCCGCGAGATAACGACTCTCTCGCATGGGCGGAGGCGCGTCTTCGACATCTCGGCTTTTCCGAGCACCGCGACGGGCGCATTCGTCAGTTCACGAAAGACCACGGCGCTTTTACTGTGTTCGGAGATCCACGCGAACTCGGCCGGTTAACCTTTCTGGTGTTGCGAAGCGAACCGGCAGAAAAACGAAGAGGTCGCCGTCGGCAGGAACCTGATGCCGAGTCCTTCCATTTGCTGGATTCCTGGCGCAATGACTTGAATAAGAAGTTCGAGATGCGCCTTGAAAGTGCGATAGAGTCTCTAACACGCACCTCAAAAAAGAGATAGCCGAATTCAACGCGGCTGGTATGCCATCTTCCACCTTGACTAATCGTTCCGATATGCCGCAGCCACGATCCCGAAGCGAATCTCTATCGGGAGTACGGAACCATTACAGGCCCGGCGACCTGCTCGCCAAACCCGGGTCGTCTTTGACGTGGGCGCTCCCTTGGCCCGCAAGACTCATCATAGCGGTGGATGGAAAGGGTGACGCTCGACTCCCTGGGTGGTTAGGCATGGAGACGTTCCCTATGATTGAGGACGGAGACATCCTCTGGATGGACACCTTCGGAACGGGGGTGTGTACGAGTCATACGCTCACCCGCCGAAACGACAAGTACGGGCTCATCCACGTAGGAAACCTTCTTGAACCATGAACAAGCTCGGGCGCGTGCACCTTATCGCGTCGATGATGTGGGGAAAATGAAGGGCGCGGAGGAGTCCCCCCCGCGCCCTTCGCGCATCCGCCAAGCTCTCCGTCGCGATCCAGTAGCCGTCGCGTGCCACGCGTACAGCACCCGCCCCTCCACCTGCCAGAAGAAGAACGTCTGCACCCGTTCGTTGGAAAGGGTGAATCCGATGACGTCGCCGCGGCGATCGGTGATGAAGTGCATCAGCCCGTACCCGATGGTGTAGCCGTCCCTGAAGACGGGTCCACCTTCTCGGGCGAGTGACGCCAAGCACGTCCGGGTGGCCCCTGTCCTGCACGCCCGGCGAATCATCGGGACGTCGAGCCGCGGGACCACCGGCTCGCATGGACCGCCGGTGAGCGGCGATCCGGCGGGCAAAGGCAGAACCGGCACAGGAGCGAGCGTGGCAGGGAACGATCGAGTCAGGGGCGGCGCGTGATCGTACGAATGCTCGTCCTGGCAGCCTGCGGCATCCTGGCTGCCGCGTGCGGCGGGTCGCCCACCAACCTGCCGCGGGCCTCGCCCACGCCCGGCATCGCGCTGGATACCGTCGCGACGGGGCTGCAGGTGCCCTGGGACGTGGCGTTCGCGCCGGACGGGCGGATCTTCGTCACCGAGCGCGCGGGCCGCATCCGCGTGATCGAAAACGGGGTGCTCCGTGCCGAGCCGTGGGCCGTGCTGCCGGTCGCGCGGCGCAGCGAGATGGGGCTGATGGGCATCGCGCTCGCCCCCGATTTCGCGGCCAGCGGCCACCTCTTCGTGGCCGGCGCGTTCGCCGCGGGGGAAAAGCGCACGGAGAACCGGGTCTACCGGCTGACCGAGCGGGATGGGCGGGGCGTGGATCCGCGGGTCATCCTGGACGGCATCCCCGCCGCCCGCTACCACGCGGGGGCCGCCCTCCGCTTTGGCCCGGACGGGATGCTCTACCTCACCTCCGGCGACGCCACCCGCCCCGGCCACGCCCAGGACACCGCTTCGCTCGGGGGAAAGGTGCTCCGCATCCGCCCCGACGGCGGAATTCCCGACGACAACCCGGTCCGTGGCTCGTACGTGTACGCCCGCGGCGTGCGCAATCCGCAGGGGCTTGCCTGGCATCCCTCGGGAGCGCTGTTCGCCCCCGACCACGGTCCCACGCGCCTGCCGCGCGAATGGTTCCGCGCGGGGCGCGACGAGCTGAACGTGATCGCTCCCGGCGCGAACTACGGATGGCCGCGCGCGGCGGGGGACCAGGGCGGGGACGAGTTCGTGCGGCCGCTGGTGGAGTGGACGCCGGCGATCGCGCCGGGCGCCATCGCGTTCTACACGGGGGATGCGTTCCCCTGGGGCGGCAACGCCTTCGTCGCGGCGCTCAAGGGCAAGGCGCTGATGCGCATCGTCCTCGTGCGGGCGGGCGGCGAGCGGACGGGATGGCGCGCGGTGGCCGTGGAGCCGCTGTTCTCCGGCACGCTGGGACGCATCCGCGCGGTAGCCATGGGGCCGGACGGCCACCTGTACTTCACCACCAGCAACCGGGACGGCCGCGGCGACCCGCGCCCGGGCGACGACCTCCTCCTCCGGATCGTTCCGCGGCCGTAGACGCGTCCCGTTCCACCGCACGGCCATCGTTCCGGCGGTCGCTCATCCGATCCCCACGGTCCCGCCTCCACCCGCCGCTCCGCGGGATCGCCGTCCGCACCCGGGCATCTCGCCGCGTCCGCGCATCACCCGTCCTGTCCCTTCCCCGCCCGTTCACGCTCGTGATGATCTCGTGCCGCGCTGGTGACGGGGCGGTGCGAAGGCCGTGAGGAAGCGCTGATTTCTTTCCGGATTCACCGCATCCCGCTCACCCGCGCTTTCCGGAGACATGCGCCTTTCCCCACGCCTGGTCCTCGCCACCCTGCTGGTGGCCGCCGCCTGCGACGACGATCCCACGGGCCCGTCCGGCCCCACGCCGTCGTCGCTCTCGCTGCGGAAGATCGGCACCTTCCAGGGCGGCGGCCCCGCGGCCGCCGAGATCACCGCGTACGATCCCGACAGCCGCCGGCTGTTCGTGGTGAACGGCGCCCTGGGCACGGTGGACGTGCTGGACCTGTCCAACCCCGCGTCGCCCGCGCGCATCTCCACCCTGCAGGCGCCCGGCGGCGGTTCCGTCAACAGCGTCGCCGTGCACGACGGCCTGGTGGCCATCGCCGTGGAGGCGCCCGGCAAGACGTCGCCGGGGACGGTCGTCCTCTACCGCGCGTCGAACCTGCAGCAGCGGGGCAGCGCCACGGTGGGCGCCCAGCCGGACATGCTCACCTTCACGCCCGACGGCCGGTACGTGCTGGTGGCCAACGAGGGCGAGCCCAACGACGCCTACACGACGGATCCCGAGGGCTCCGTGAGCATCGTGGACGTGCGCAACGAGGGCGCGCCCACCGTGCGGACGGCGGGCTTCGGCGCGTTCAACGGGCAGGCGGCACAGCTGCGGGCGGCGGGCGTGCGCATCTACGGCCCCAACGCCAGCGTGGCGCAGGACCTGGAGCCGGAGTACGTCACGGTCTCGGAGAACGGGCGCACGGCGTGGGTCACGCTGCAGGAGAACAACGCGCTGGCCATCCTGGACGTGGGCTCCGCGACGGTGACGAGCATCGTCCCCCTGGGATACAAGGACCACGGCGCGGCGGGCAACGCGCTGGACGCGAGCGACCGCGACGGCGCGGGGGGCACCGCATCCATCAACATCCGCTCCTGGCCCGTGCTGGGGATGTACCAGCCGGACGCCATCGCCTCGTATACGGTGAACGGCGCCACCTACCTGGTCACGGCCAACGAGGGCGACGCCCGCGACTGGGCCGGGCTGCGCGAGGAGGCGCGGGTGGGCTCGCTCACGCTGAACGGGTCCGTGTTCACGGACGCGGCGTGCGGCGGCCCCTGCAACGCCGCCGGGCGGCTGGGACGGCTGAACGTGACCACGCAGACGGGGCGCAACGCGGCCACGGGGCAGTACGACGCGCTCTACGCCTTCGGGGCGCGGTCGTTCAGCATCTGGACGGCGCAGGGGCAGCGGGTGTGGGATTCTGGCGACGAGCTGGAGCAGCGGACCAAGGCGCTCCCCAACGTGCTCTTCAACGCCAGCAACACGGGCAATGCGCTGGACGACCGCAGCGACAACAAGGGCCCGGAGCCCGAGGGCGTGGTCGTGGCGCGCTTTGGCCGCAAGTCGTTCGCGTTCATCGGGCTGGAGCGCACGGGCGGCATCATGGTGTACGACGTCACGGTGCCCACCAGCCCGTCGTTCGTCACCTACGCCAGCTCGCGCGAGGGCGCCGGCGGCGACCTGGGCCCGGAGGGGCTGGCGTTCGTCTCCGCGGACGATTCGCCCACGGGCGAGCCCCTGCTCATCGTGGGCAACGAGATCAGCGGCACCACCGCCATCTACCAGGTCGACCTGGTGCAGTAGGTCCCGTTCCCCCGCGCGGAGGAAGCCTTCCACGCGGAGAAGCACGTGAGCACGCGAAGCCGCGGGGACGGAAGTCCGTCCCCGCGGCTTGCCGCTTGAGCCACGCTCCACTCTCGCTCTTTCCGAAGGATCATCCGTGCGAATCCCCTCCTTCGTGCTCGCGGCTCTTGGCGCGCTTCTCCTGTCCGCGTGCATGCGCTGGCAGAGCGCGCCCGTGCCGGCGCCGGGCGCGTCGGGCGAGCCGCGGGTGCTGGGCACCGCGCGCCTGACCACCTGGTCGGGACCCGATGGCCCCGCCGGGTTGCGGAAGCGCATCGTCCTCCGCGACGTGCGGGTGCGCGGGGACAGCCTCGTCGGGTGGGACGGCTCCATCCCGGGCCAGCCCCGCCGCGTGGCCGTCCACCGCATCCAGGTCACCGGCCTGGAGTCCAGGGGATTGGACTGGTTGAAGACGGGCGCCGTGGTGGTGCTTACCGTCGTGACGGTGTGGGGAGCGACGGCGGTCTATGTCGTGTCGATGGGCGACGTCTGATATTGATGCTGCCCTGCTTCCATCCCTCTCTCGTTCCCGCCATCCCGCGCCATTTCGTGCCGCTTCGACCGGCGCGCCATGCCGCCCGCTCCCGTCATCAGGCTTCAGGCTGTGAGAGCAGGGGAAACGGGGCGAGAAATCCATTCTTTTTGCGGATCTGGTGTGTCTCCTGCGGCCCAGCCGGACATATAAAACGAGCGGGGGAGCAGAGGCCAAACCTCTGCTCCCCCGTGTTCGTCCCGCCCGCCTCCCAGGCCCCGGGCCGCAACGATGCTATGTCGGATCCCTACGCGCGCCGGTCTTCACCACCCCGGCACTCATCGACACCGTGCCCCCGCGACCGGCCATGGACGGGACAACAGGGTCGGCGTGCGCAGCCTACCCGCCGGCGGGGAATACGGGCTCCTGCAGCACCAGTCCGACGGGCCCGGTCGCGGTCACCGTCCGCGCTCCCAGGCGCCCGGTGGAGGGGTCGTACTCCTGGAGCGTGGCCGTGAGCGTGCCGCGCACCGCCCACGCATCCGCGGACTCCACACGCAGCTCGCCGGCGGTGGAGACGTACTGGAACGCGCGAAAGCCCTGATCGGCCGGTGCGGCAGGGTCCGGGATGATGAGTACGGCGCCCGAGGCGTCGTCGGGATCAAAGCGGACTTGCTGCCGGCGCAGCAGCTGAAGCGGAAGCGTTTCCCCGGCGGCGGGGATGCGGCCCAGGTGCAGCTCGACCCAACCCTGGTCGCCTACCCAGAAGGTCCACGTACGGCCGTGGGCGGTAACGCCATCCAGGGCGTCCAGGGGAAACTCGCCGCGCGTGCTTCCGCTCACCGCCCCCGCCAGCGACAGGCGGGCGTCGCTGGCGAGCGCAAATACCAGCGGCCCGTCCAGCGTGCCCCGCGCGGTGCCCTGCCCTCCGTAGCCGGACCGGTCCGGCCGCACCTCGCGCACCCGCAGGTCCAGCCGCGCCCGCAGCCGCCCGGGGGCGCCGGGGGTGCCGTCCGCGCCCACCACCTGCACGGTGCCGCCAGCGGTGGTGAAGAACCCCGCTGCGCCACCGCCGGCCCCGCCGGCCTGCACCAGTCCTAACGTCTGCGGGAGCGCGGACGGATCATCCACCCCATCGCCATTCACCAGGTCGAAGAAGCCCGCGGGATACGCGCGCGGGGAGAGCGCGCCGGGGATGATCAACTGCAGCATGGGCGCGTCGAACGCGCCACCGGACCGGCCGCTGCCCAGCACCCAGGTCACGGCGCGGGCGGGGTCCAGCACGCTCGCCATGTGCAGGGCCTGCACGGGCTCGTCCAGGCGAAGCTCGCCGCCCGCGTCCCGCTGCACGCGGGCGACCACGCGGCCGGTTGCGAACGCCTCTTCGACGGCGGGTTCGCTGGGGCCGCCCCCCTCGCTACAGGCGCCCGCGAGGACCGCGAGGGGGAGAAGGAAGGCACGGCGGCGGCGGTGAAATAACATGGGTAACGTCCGAAAGAGTGTCCAACGAGGGTCAGAGCAAGACTAGCGGGAGCGCTCCCCCCTGTCTACCCGCGCCGCCACGCGCTGCGATTCGATACGGATTCGTTGCAGCTGGAGCGGATGCCGCCGCTCGCGGGCCGGACGAGCGGGAGGGCGTAGATTGCGCGCCTCGTCATGGCGTCCGGCCGCCCCGCGCCTGCCGCGCCCCGTCACCGACACGCACCCGGCGCAGAACGGGTGCGCGCCCGTTACGGAACCGCCGCGCGGGTGTGCGACGGCGCGGGCATTCTGAAGAGTCTCGCGGCCATCGCTCCCGCGGCCGTCGCCGGCCGCCCACGGAACGGACTCCATGCCCGGCCCCGCACTTCACTATCTGCTGGCCTCCGCCGTCTACGCGCGCTGGGAGCGCGCGCCCGTGGCGGCCCCGTTCGAGCCGTCCGCGGCCGCGCGCGTGGCGTTCCTGCACGGCGCCCTGGGTCCGGACATGGGCTACTTCCCCGGCGCCGACCCCATGCTGTCCGAGCTGGCCCACCATGCCCGCACGGGGACGTTCTGCCGCGCGCTGGTCCACGAGGCGGAGACGGACCTGGAGCGGGCCTTCGCGTGGGGATGGGTGACGCACGTGCTGGCGGACGTGGCCGTGCACCCGCTGGTGAACGATGCCTGCGGAGAGCTGCTGCTGGGCCGGAGAACGCCGCTGTGGGGCGTGGACGTGGCCATCGCCCACCTGCGGGTGGAGACGGGGCTGGACGCCGCGTACCACGCCGCGCATCCCGACGCCGCGCGCTTCCGCTCGCTGCCGCCCCTGGCGCCCGGCGTCTTCGAAGGCGTGCGGCGGGCGTACCGGCGCACCTACGGCGCAGCGCCGGAGACGGACGCGCTGGTGCGCGCGCACCGGCAGGTGACGCGGCTGCTGGGTCCGTTCGCGGCCATCCGCGCCCTCGCGGCCCGCGCCGTGGGCGGCGCTCCCTCACCGGGCGGACGGCGGGCGCGGGCCCTGCTGGGCGGCGTCGCGCGGCTCACCCGTCCGGGATCGCACGCGTGGGGGCTGCTCTCCCCCGTGCGGCCGTCCGCGTGGCTGCTGCGCGAGGCGGACGAGATCGTGGCCGGGTTCCCGGACTGGTTCGACTGCCACTACGTCTCGGAGCTGCGCTTTCTGCGCGACCACTGCCTGGATACCGGCGAGGCGCAGGACCGCGACGAGCCCTGCGCGCGCCGCGCCATCGCGGCCCTGCACGCGCGCACCGGCACGCCGCACGAGCCGGTGCGCGCCGCCGCCTGAGCGTCCCGGAGAATCCGCGTCAGGGATCCGGCGTGAGCAGCTCGGTGAGCTCGGCGACCAGCTCGTGCAACCGGACCAGGTCCCTGGCCCTGCCCCGGTCCGGCTCGAGCTCGACAGCCCGGATGGCAGCACCGCCCCTGAGTCTCTGCTCGCGCAGCCACACCCCCGTCACCGCGGCGTAACAGTACGCGCCGCTGCCCTGTGAGCGGGATGGCACGAGATGCGTCCGGCTCGGCAGCCATCCTTTCCTTATCCCATCCCTCTATCTCACGGACGGCGCGGTATGCGGCGCCAGGAGGCACGCGCCCTGCGCGAGCGACAGGATCACCGTGGCCGCGAGCAGAAGGAGCGACACCGGCGCATGGAACGCGGGATCGCCACGCGCCAGGTGGACGGCGTGAAAGACACCCGCGAAGAGCCCGGCCAGCACGAGGAGCGCGGAGAAGCGGACGGCCGCGGGCCGCCGCGCGGCGAGGGCGCCGTACCCGGCGACCACCGCCAGCGCGATCGGCACGTTCAGCACCAGGTAGAGCCCCAGGCCGCCCGGCATCCCGAAGAGCGTCCACTCGTGCCAGTAGGCGGCGTCCATCTGGTGGACGAGCAGCACGGCCGCGTTGGCCAGGTAGAGCCGCTCGTGCCGGCCGTGCACGGACCCGGTCACGCGCCCCGGCGGCGCGCCGTGAAGAAGGCCGCGACGAGGATGGCGCCCACGCCGAAGAGCAGCCAGGCGGCGCCCAGCGCCAGGCGCGCGGACGCCCCGCCGTACACGCCCGGCGCCCACGTCAGCGCGACGCCGTCGCACAGCATGGCCACGGCGCAGGCGAAGGCGGTGCCGGGAACGACCTGTGCAGGCCGCAGGCTCCCCACGCGCGCCGCCAGCCACACGCTCCCCCACGCCACCGGGACCGTCCCGGCGAAGAGCAGCGCCCCGGGCCCGCCGCCGTACAGGCCCGCGGGGAGGGCGAAGCGGATGAAGACCGCGGCGACGTACCAGAACGCCACGGCGAACACCACCAGGCGCCCGAGCTGTGCACGGCTGAGCCGTCCAGGCGAGACGGCCGCGGCGGACGCGGCGGATGCAGGCGGGGCGGAGGACGGGCGCGTGAAGCCGGGCGCGGCATCCATCGGCATGACAGGCATGTTCCTCTCCGGGAGGCGTGTGGTTACGTTTGTAGCGACCGCTACACGACTCATGGTAATGTAGCGGTCGCTACATTGTCAAGCGGACGCATCCTTCGTCGAGATCACCCTCGGGCGGAACAGGCATGATGGACGGACGGGCGCGCGGCGGGGAGGCACGCAGGGAGGAGGTGCTGGAGCGGTTGGCGGATCACCTGCTGGCCGAGGGGCTGGCCGGGGCGAGCCTGCGCCCGCTGGCGGCCGCGGCGGGCACCAGCGACCGGATGCTGCTCTACTACTTCGCGGACAAGGACGATTTGCTGAGCCAGGCGCTCGGCCGCGTGGCCGAGCGCTTTGCGCGGCTGCTGGAGGCGGGGCTGGAGCCCGGCGCGCCGGCGCTCCCCTATCCAGACCTGCTCGCCGGCGTGTGGACGGCGGTCCGCGGCGCCGAGCTGCAGCGCTACATGCGGCTCTGGCTGGACCTGGCCGCGCGCGCCGCGTACGGCCACGAGCCGTACCGCGGCATCGCCGGGCGCATCGCGGACGGATTCCTGGCCTGGGCGGCGGCGCGGCTGGCCGTGGAGCGGGAGGAAGAGCGCGCGCCACTCGCCGCGCTGCTTCTCGCCACCGTCGACGGAGCCATGCTGCTGGACGCGGCGGGCCGCGGGCCCCTGGCGGACGCCGCCATCGCCCGGGCCGCCGCGGGACTCCCGCCCTGACCGAGCCGCCGCGAAGCGACTCGTGGTCCGCCGGTACCGGCGGCGCGGCATCCGCGCGGATGCTCCTCCTCAGCCGAGCGCCGCGATCGTCTCCTCCGCCAGCCGGAGCAGCCCGGCCTCGGCGCGGAGGGCGGGCGCGTCGAGCACGGCCCTCCGCTCCACCTCCATCCGTTCGCACGCCGCGGCCCGCGCGCCGCCGCGGAACGCCGCCACGGCGCGGCGCACCTCGTCCGCGGGCGTCGCGCCGCGCGGCAGGCGCAGCAGCCGGGCGATCCACGCCCCGTCCCCGGGATGCAATGCCAGGTGCTCCACCGTGAGCGCCGTGGGCTTGCCCTCCCGCAGGTCCTCCCCGGGCGGGTTCCCGCGCGTGCCTTCCAGGTCCAGCAGGTCGTCCCGGAGCTGGAACCACACCCCCAGCGCTTCGAACGGGGCGGACAGCCGCTCCGCCTCGCCCGCGGGCCTGCCGCACAGCACCGCGGCGCCTAGGACGGGGAGGCGGAACAGCGTCCCCGTCTTGCCCGCCGCGATCCGGCGCCAGGCATCCCACGACACGTCCGCCGACCCGCGCAGGGCCAGCTCGGCCGCCTGGCACCGGGCCACGTCCGACGCGCACCAGGCCAGGGCGCGGGCCGCCTCCCAGCGCCGCAGGGGGCCCGTCTCCGTCCAGTGCAGCGCCAGCCAGGGCAGCATCAGCAGCAGGTCGCCCGCCACCAGGGCCTGCGCCGCGCCGTGGCGCGCCCACGCGGCCGGACGCCCGCGGCGGGTGCGGTCGCCGTCCAGCAGGTCGTCGTGCACCAGCGTGGCGTTGTGCAGCAGCTCGCACGCGGCCGCCCACCCCACCGCTTCCTCCGCGTCTCCCCCCAGGGCGACCGTGGCGGCCAGCGCCAGCCGCGCGCGCAGCCGGCCGCCCCCCGCCTCCAGGTGCTCCGCCGCGACCGCGCCCGCCGGGTCGTCCGGGCCGCCGCCCGCCAGCTCGCGCATCAAATCCTCCACCCGCGCCAGCGCCGCGGCAACGGCCGGCGAATCCAGCAGGGGACCGCCCGCGTCCTCCGCGCCCGGGCGCAACGGGAGCCGCGCCCCGGCCGGCGGAAGCGCCAACGCCGGAACGGACGCGAACGGGGCCGCGGATGCGGCGGGAGCGAGGTCATCCATGATCGATTCCGCCGGTTGAACGTCCGCGGGTGCCGCCGGTGCGGCGCCGCTCCCTCCGCCGGTCCCCTCTCTTCTTCAGGGACCGGACTCCTGCTCTTCCCCGCCGGAGCCCGTGTCCAGGATGGCGCCGGAGATCCCGTCCAGGAACGCACGGACGGCGTGGCGCGCGGGGCCGTCCATCCCCTGCATCACGGCGCCCATCCGCTCCATGACCGCGTGCTGCCGCCGCACCACGGTCCGCGCCTGCGGGCGGTAGTGCACCAGCACGCTGCGCCGGTCCCGCGGATTGGGCTGCCGCTCCGCGAAGCCCCGCGCCACCAGCCGGTCCACCAGCGCCGTCACCGCGCCCGAGGTGAGGCGGATGCGCTCGCCCAGCTCGCGGGGCGTCAGCGGGCCGTCCAGGTGCAGGTGGTCGCACGCGGCCATCTCCGACGGCGTCAGGTCCATCTCCGCCGCCATGTCGGCGCTCAGGGTGAGCAGCGCGGCGTTGTAGCGCAGGAACGCGCGCTGGAGCTCCTCGGGCGTGGTAGCCATTTACCTTGACAGTAAAGAATCTTGATGGTTAAGATACTTCAGCGACGGGCGAGGGGCAAGCCTCGCGTTCGCCAGGACGCGGCATTCCGGCCGCGGCCTCCGTCTACATCCAGAGATCAGGCGTAGCGTTCATGAGATCAGGCACGGCGCTGACTTCGCGCGCGGCCCCGCGGGTCCGATTCTGGGCGTCTCTCGCCGCCGCCCTCCTGGCCGCGTTCCCCGCGGCCGCGCAGCCGTCCGGGAGCAGTGGCACCATCAGCGGCCGGGTGGTGAGCGCCGCCACGCAGGAGCCGGTCGCCGGGGCGACGCTCCGCGTCCCGGGGCTGGAGCTTTCCGCGGCCACGGACGCCGAGGGGCGATTCGTGCTGCGCGGCGTGCCGCCCGGCATCCGCGCGCTGGAAGTGCGGCGCATCGGCTACGCGCCGGCCGTGCGCAGCGACATCGCCGTGGGCGTGGCCCGTCCCGCCGAGGTGCTGGTGGAGCTGCAGCCGGCCGCGCTGCAGCTGGAGGCGGTCACCGTGGCGCCGCCGCTGTTCGCGTCCACGCCGCCCACCGCCACGCCCGTCTCCACCCAGACCCTCACCGCGGAGGAGGTGCGCCGCGCGCCGGGGGTGCAGGAAGACCTGGTGCGGGCGCTCTCCGTGGCCGGCGGCATCGCCCCCATCCCCGCGGGGCCGCGCAACGACCTGCTGGTGCGCGGCGGCGCGGCGTTCGAGAACCTGTTCGTGGTGGACGGCGTGGAGGTGCCCAACATCAACCACTTCGGCACGCAGGGCTCCACGGGCGGCGCGGTGTCGCTGGTGAACGTGGCCTTCGTGCGCGAGGCGTCCATCTCCGCCGGGGGCTTCGGGGCGCGCTACGGCGACCGGACTTCCAGCGTGGCCGACATCCGCCTGCGCGAGGGGAGCACGGAGCGGCGCTCCGGCGCGCTGAACCTGTCCGCCACGGGGGTGACGGCGTCCGCGGAGGGCCCCCTGTGGCGCAACGCCTCGTTCCTGGCGGGCGTGCGCCGCAGCTACCTGGACCTGCTCTTCGAGCTGGGCGGCGTGCCGCTGGTGCCCGCGTACACGGACGCGACCGTCAAGGCCGTCTGGCGCCCCACCCCCGCCGACCGGCTCTCGTTCCTGGCCATCGGCGCGGCGGACCGGGTCACGTTCGACAACGCGACGGCGGACAACCGCTACGAGAACGCGCGCGCCCTGGCCCCGGCGCAGGACCAGTACTTCTCCGGCGCGACGTGGCAGCGCAGCCTGCCCCGCGGCGTGGCCACCGTGACGCTGGGACGGACCTGGACCCGCTTCCGCACCGTGCAGCTGGATTCGGGGACGGCGGAGCGGGCGCCGCTTCCCGTGCTGCGCGCGTACGCCACGGAGGGCGAGACGTCGCTCCGCGCCGACCTGGCCCTGCAGCCGTCCGCGCGGTGGACGGTGGAGCTGGGCGGCGCCGCCCGGTACGCCGGCGCGCTGGAGTACGACCTGCTGCTGGACGGCGGCCTGCGCCGGGACGCGGAGGGCACGCCCCGCCCCCTGCGGGCGGACACCTCGTTCAGCGCCCTTCGCGGAGCGGCGTACGCGCAGGCGGCCGTGGAGCTTACGCCCCGGCTGCGTGCGTCCTTCGGCGGCCGCGTGGACGGCTACGGCTACCTGGACGGCGCCGTCCGCGCGGCCCCGCGCGCGTCGCTGTCGTACCGGGTGGGCGAGCGCGGCACGGTCACCCTGGCCGGGGGGCGCTACTGGCAGGCGCCCCCGCTGCTGTGGCTGGTGGGCGATCCCTCCAATCCCGCGGCCCTGCGCCCCTTCCGGGCCGACCACCTGGTGGCCTCCGTCGCCACCGAGCTGCGGCGCGACCTGCGCCTGCAGGTGGAGGGGTACGTCAAGCGCTACGCCCTCATACCCCGCGCGCGTCTTTCGCCCCCGGGCCGTCTACCAGCCCGCCGGGTTCGACGACGCCACCAGCGACATCCCCCTGGGGCTGGAGCCGCTGCGCAGCGAGGGCACGGGCCGGGTCTGGGGGGTCGACCTGGTGCTGCAGAAGCGGCTGTCGGAGTCGCCCTTCTACGGCGTGCTGGGCACAAGCTACAACAACAGCCGCTTCACCGCGCTGGAGGGGGTGGAGGTCCGCGGCGCGTTCGACGCGCCGTTCACGGGAAGCCTGCTCCTGGGCTGGCGACCCGGCGCGGCGTGGGAGGTCTCGGGGCGCGCGCGCGCCGCCGCCGGGCTCCCCGTCACGCCCTACGTCACCGAGGGGCCGGAAGCCGGACGGCTGGACTACACGCGCTACAACGCGGGCGGCCGCTACCCCGCCTTCATCTCCGTGGACCTGCGCGTGGACCGGCGCTGGACCGTGCGGCGCACGCAGCTCATCGGCTACCTGGACGTGCAGAACGCCAACGGCCGCCGGAACGTGAGCTTCTACCAGTGGGACCCGCGCACCCGGAGCGTGCAGACGCAGGAGTTCCTCGCCGTGCTCCCCAGCATCGGCCTGACGTGGGAGTTCTGAAGGGCGCGAGGGATGGAGCCGGGTGGGTGGAGGAACGCGTGACCGATCGAGATCCATCCACGAACCGAACCGACCGAGAGGAACCGATGCCGGAGATGATGCAGGCGGTGGGATTTCGCCGCTACGGCGGGCCCGAGGTGCTGGAGCGGGTGGAGGTGCCCGTGCCGGAGCCCGGGCCCGGGCAGGTGCGCATCCGCGTCGCGGCGGCCGGCGTGAACCCGGCCGACTGGCGCATCCGCGGCGGCGCGTTCCGCTTCTTCATGCGTCCCGCGTTCCCGTTCGTCACCGGCTCTGACGTGGCCGGGGTGGTGGACGCCGTGGGTCCGGGCGCGTCGCGTTTTGCCGTCGGCGACCGCGTGTTCACCCTCCTGCCCACGCTGGGTGGCGGCGCCTGCGCCGCGTTCTGCCTGGCCGCCGACGCCGACGTGGCCCGCGTCCCGGACGGAATCGGGCTGGCCCACGCCGCCACCGTCCCCCTGGCCGCCCTCACGGCCTTGCAGGCGCTGGAGGGGATCGGGCTCACGGGGGAGGACCGCGTGCTGGTGAACGGCGCCTCGGGGGGCGTGGGCTCGTTCGGCGTACAGGTGGCGCGCGCACTGGGCACGCGAGTGGACGCAGGGTGCAGCGCCGGCAACGCGGGGTGGGTGCGGGAACTGGGCGCGGAGCGGGTGCTGGACTATCAAGCGGAGGACGTCACCCGTCCCGCGGAGCCGTACGACGTGGTGCTCGACGCCGTGGCCGCGCATCCCTACCGGCGCTGGCGGCGCGCCGTCCGCCGGGGCGGGCGAGTGGCGGTCGTGAGCCCCATCCACGGAAACCCCGTCTCGCGGCTGCTGGCGGCGCTGGACGGACGGCGGCTGGTTTCGATCCTGGTGCGTCCGGATGGACCCGGCCTCTCGCGGATCGCGGACTGGCTTGCGGCGGGAGCCATCCGACCCGTGGTGGAGCGTCTCTACGCGTTCGAAGAAGCCGCGGACGCGCACCGCCGCAGCGAGACGGGCCGTGCGCGGGGCAAGCTGGTCGTCGTCGTGGACCCGGCCCTCGCCGGCCTGGAGGCGGGCGCCGCGGCCTCTACCGCGGGACTCGCGACGCTTGCCGCCCACCCAATCGCGTAACAGCTTTGTCGCAGGTCGGCGGCGGGTGAATCCCGGACGGCGTGGAGGGAGTAGAGCCGCGTGGCCGCTCCTCTTCCGGATACTGGCCGCGCACCCCCTTCTCCGCGAGACGCCGCGACATGGATCATCCTTTCCCCGCCGGCCCCGTGCTCGCCCACGCGCTCCTGACCCCGGATGCGCCGGCGCACGAGCTCGTCCGGACGGCGCTGCTGCACCTGGCCGCGCTGGGCTTCGTCCGGGCGCAGACAGAGACGCGATCCGGCATGTTCAAGACCGGGAGCGCCGTGCGGCTCCATCGCGGCGACGGGCGCGGACCCCTTCCCGCCGAGCTCGCCCCCGTGCTGGAAGCGCTCTATCCCCCGGACCAGCCGCCCCGTGCCCTGGAGCGGACGGAGCTCGTGCACCGCCTGCAGCAGCGCTTTGGGTACGACTACGGGCGATACCGGTCTCGGCACGTGCGCCCGGCGCTGGTGGAGCGCGGCTGGCTGGTGGAGGAAACCTCCCGCACACTGTGGATCGTTCCGCGCCGGCGCTTTCTGCGCACCGAGGAGGGCGCGCGGCTGAAGATCGAGCTCGATACGCGCCTGCAGCCGGCCGCGGAGGCCGCGGCACGGGTGCCGTCCGACCCACACGGCGCGCTGCGGGTGGTAGCGGCCCTGGGACCGCTGGCCCTCGTCTCCGAGGCGCTGCGCCCGCACCTCCCCGCCCTGGCCGGCACCGCGCGGGCCGAGGGCGCCCCGCTCCCGGCGGAGATGTTCACCACGCCGGAAGAGGAGGAGGAACGCCGCACCGCCTGGATGGACGCGCTGGGGATGCTCAGCGAGATCGACTGGGCTGGCGTGCTGGAGGCGCTGGACGGCTTCGGCGACGCGGGGGCGGACGGCGGGGGGGACGGCGGAGGCGGTGGCGAGTAAAGAAGACCCGCGGCGCCGTACGAGGCAGTGACCCAGGTGGCGGGCCCGGTGGGCGAGAGCGCCGGGTTCCAGGCCATCGCCGCCGCCCTCGTCCTCCTGCTGGTCGCCGCCGCCGACCGCCTCGCCCGCCGCGCCGGTCTGGCGCCGATGTGAGCTATGATACCAATCCGCACGTAGAGTGGCGGTTGAAGTTTTAACTGATTTCACGCAGAGCAGCAGAGGGGCAGAGCCGCAGAGGGGTTTCTCTGTTCCTCTGCCTCTCTGCTGCTCTGCGTGCAATCTTTTTCCGTTTTTTGGTATGAACCGGGCACGATGGATCCCTCCGCGCACGAAAGCCTTGACGGTCTAGGTATCCGCACGTACCCTATACCCAGACTCTCTAGGCCACCGGGAGGACCATGGGCAAAACGAACACGCTGCTCCACGGCGCACTGGACGCGCTCATCCTGCGGACCCTCACGGGGGAGCCGCGCCACGGCTACGCCATCGCCCGCTGGCTGGAGGCGGAGACGGACCAGGCGCTGCGCATCGAGGAGGGCTCCCTGTATCCGGCGCTCTACCGGCTGGAGGAGCGCGGATGGGTGGAAGCCGAGTGGGGCGTCTCGGAGCTGGGACGATCGGCCAAGTTCTACCGGCTCACCCCCGAGGGACGGGCGCAGCTCCTGACGCGCACCCGGGAATGGGAGGTGTTCGCGGCCGCCGTGTCGCGCATCCTCCTCGCCCCGCCGGCCCCGGCCGGAGCACTCGGGTGAGCAACCCGCCACGGCTCAACCACGCCGCGAACGCATTCGGCCGCGGGCGGGACCGTCTGCGCCGGCTCCTGGGCATGGGCGCCGAGGAGGAGGTGGAGAGCGAGCTGGGCTTTCACCTCCAGATGCGCATCCGCGACCTGGAGGCGGCGGGGATGAGCCCGGCCGCCGCGCGCGAAGAGGCCACGCGCCAGTTCGGGGACTACGAGGCCATCCAGCGGGAGTGCAGGACCATCGCCAACCGGAGGAACCGCTCCATGCGACGCAGGGAATGGACGGCGGAGCTCCGCCAGGACGTCCGCTTCGGGGTCCGGCAGCTCCGCAGGAACCCCGGCTTCGCGGCGATGACGGTGCTGATGCTGGCGCTGGGCATCGGCGCCAGCACGGCCATCTTCAGCCTCGTGAACGGCGTGCTCCTGCGCGCCCTCCCCTTCCCCGCCCCGGACCGCCTCGTGGCCGTCTACCAGGTGGACGCGGACGGGGCGGAAGGGAACTTCTCCCATCCCAACTTCGTGGACGTACAGGCGCGGGCCCGCAGCTTCACGGCGCTGGCGGAGCACGCGTCCGGCTCCGCGCCCGTGGTCGTGGGCGGAACGGCCGTGCGGGTGCCCGTGGCGTGGGTCTCGGCGGACTTCTTTGCGGCGCTGGGCGTGCGCGCGGCACTGGGACGCACGTTCGTGCCGGAGGAGTTCGGCGCGGACGCATCCGTGGCGGTGGTCAGCGACGCCTTCTGGCGCCAGCACCTGGGCGCGGACCCCGACCTCGCCGCCCGCACGGTGCGGATGGACGACCAGCCGCTGACGGTGGTGGGAGTGCTGCCGCCGGGGATGAACCTTCCTGGCGATGCGGGGCTGTGGCGGCCGCAAGGGTCCATGGCCAGGGCCACGCGCACGGGGCACAACTGGCAGGTGGTGGGGCGGATGCGCGACGGGGTGCCGCCGGAGGCCGCGTCGCGCGAGCTGCGCGGGATCGGCGCCGCCATCCAGCGCGAGCACGGCGACGACACCATGATCGCGAGCGCCGCCGTCGTTCCCCTGCACGAGGTGGTCGTGGGGCGGGTGCGGCCCATGCTCCTGGTGCTCGTGGGCGCGTCCGGGCTCCTGCTCCTCATCACCTGCGCCAACGTGGTGAGCCTGCTCCTTTCACGCACCGCCGCGCGCCGGCGGGAGCTGGCCGTGCGCCGGGCCCTGGGCGCGGGGCGGGCCCGGCTGGCGCGGCAGTTCGTGGGCGAGTCGCTCGTGCTGGCGCTGGCCGGCGGCGCCCTGGGCGCTGCGATCGCCGCCGTCGGGGTGCGCGTGCTCCTGGCGCTGGAGCCGGGGCGGCTGCCGCGCGCGGGCGAGGTCCGCGTGGACGCCGCCGCCCTCGCCTTCGCGTTCGGCGTGTCGGTCCTGGCGGCGGCGGGGATCGGGCTGGTCGTGGCCCTGCGGGCCTCCGCCGGCGGGCCGTGGGCGACGCTCGCGGAGGGGTCCCGCGGCCAGTCGGGGGGCGCCGCCGGCCAGCGCGTGCGCTCCGCCCTGGCCGTGGGGCAGGTCGCCCTGACCCTCGTGCTGCTGGTGGGCGCGGGGCTCCTCGCCCGCTCCTTTCTGCGCCTGATGGCCGTGGACCCGGGGTACCGCACGGAGGGCGCGGTGGCCATGGAGATCCTCGTCCCCTGGGCGCAGGGCGACGAGGACCGCGCGCGCACCCTGCGCTTTCACCAGGCGCTGCACGAACGGCTGGCGGCCATCCCCGGCGTGCGGGCGCTGGGATCGGTGAACATCCTTCCGCTCCAGAACGCGGGCGGCGGGGCCAGCGGCACGTTCGCCAAGATCGACGGGACGGAGACCGTCCGCGGCATGGAGGACGTGGGGCGCCTGGTCCGGGACCCCGCCCGCGCGGGAGACGCCGTGTATCGCGTGGCCAGCGGCGGCTACTTTCCCGCCATGGGAATCCCCCTGGTCCGCGGCCGCCTCTTCGACGCGCGCGACACCCCGGAAGGGATGCACGCGGCCCTCATCAGCCAGTCGCTGGCGGAGCGCGCGTGGCCCGGGCAGGACCCCGTGGGGCAGCGGGTGCAGTACGGCGGGATGGACGGCGACGTGCGCCCCTTCGTGATCGTGGGCGTGGTGGGCGACGTGCGCGAGCGGTCCGTGGACGCCGAGCCGCAGCCGACGTTCTACGCCAACGTGCAGCAGCGCCCCGGCGGCGTGAGCGGGCCGCACACCCTCCTCCTGCACGGCGGCGACCCGGCGGCGGTGACGGCCACGGCACGCGGCATCCTGCGGGAGATGAATCCCGAGATCCCCGTGCGCTTCCGCACCCTGGAGGAGGTGTTCTCCGCCTCGCTGTCCGAACGGCGCTTCAGCCTGCTCCTGCTGGGGATCTTCGCCGCCACGGCGCTGGTGCTGGCCATCGCGGGGATCTACGGGATCATCTCGTACCTGGTGGTGCAGCGGACGCGCGAGATCGGCATCCGGCTGGCCCTGGGCGCGCCCGCCGGAACCGTGCTGGGGATGGTGCTGCGCCGGGGCGTGCTGCTGGCGGCCGCCGGCGTGGCCGTGGGGCTCGTGAGCGCACTGCTGGCCACGCGCCTGCTGGCGGGGCTGCTCTACGGCGTCGGCACGCGGGACCCGGTGACCTTCGTGGCGGTGCCCGTGCTGCTGCTGGGCGTGGCCGCGCTCGCCAGCTACGTCCCCGCCCGCCGCACCACCCGCGTGGATCCCATGATCGTCATGCGGGCGGAGTAGAGAGCCGGTCCCGGCCGGCTCGACGGTTTGTGACTTGCGGGAGGGCGTCCCCGGAGTTTTACGGAACGCGCGGCCGGGGCAATCATGGATCGCTGGAGCCGGCCTGGAACACGAAGCGGAATCGAGGATGCGGATGACGGAAAAGCTTCGGCTGAGCGAAGAAGAGTGGCGAAAGCGGCTGTCGCCCGACGAATATCGCGTGCTTCGGCAGCACGATACAGAGGCGCCGTGGGATGGGTGCTTTCTGGGCACCAGGGAGCCGGGCACCTACGTCTGCGCGGCGTGCGGCAACCCGCTCTTCAAGTCCGGCGAGAAGTTCGAGTCGGGCACCGGGTGGCCCTCGTTCACGAGCCCCGTCTCCGGCGACGCCGTCACCGAGCACGAGGACCTTATGTACGGCGTGGTCCGCACGGAGGTGCGCTGCGCGCGCTGCGACGGCCACCTGGGCCACGTCTTTCCCGATGGACCGCCTCCCACCGGCCTGCGCTACTGCATCAACTCCGTGAGCATGAAGCACGTCCCCGAAGGCACCCCGATCGTGCTCGTCACGGAGTAGGCCCGGCGCAGGACAAGGGGCGAAGCACCCACGCGCCTGTGGCGACGGGGAAATCGCTCGATGGCCCCACGAACGAAGCGGCCCGGCTCGATCATGGAGCCGGGCCGCTTTGCATCGTCGTTCGACGTCACCGCGGCGGTGCCTACTCCACCGTAACGCTCCGCCAGGTTGCGCGGCTGGTCCACGTTGGCGCCGCGGAGCACGGCGATGTGGTAGGCCAGCAGCTGCAGCGGCACCGAGGCCAGAATGGGCGTCAGGGCGTCGTGCATCGGCGCGCTACGAATCGGTGCCACCCGCCTTTGAGCGTGATTGCTTCCAGGCTTGTTCCCACTCGATGAATTCTCTGGCTTTTTGTGCATCCAATGCCGTGGCGGATGGTGACTTCCGACCACGGCCGGTGCGCTGCTTCCATTGTTCAAGCCGCTGCTTAGCTCGATTCTCTAGGTAGAGCAGGTTGCGAGTATCGACTTCCGCGCATTCCTGCATAGATGAGAAAGGTTGAAATCGTGGGCATGTCGCAGCCGCGTTGGACTCGCATCCTTTACCCAAAGCTCTACAATAGATGGGATCATCCATGATCCCAATCCCGTGATGTCGACAAACAAAGCAGTTTCTAACTGGTACTCCCTCAAAATACGCCTCCCGTACACATTCCTTGAACAATACAGGGCCTGTAGCCTGAGAGCGCCTGGATCGATGGAGTATTTGAGTCTGGTCTAGGAAGTCACGCCGCCAAGCTCAAGCCAGTCAGGCGAAGGCGGGCTGAAACGGCGATCCGGTTCGGGATCCCTACGCTCGGTACCCGAGCAAGGGGTCGGAGCAGTTCTA
>JAESFL010000143.1_pt1 | contig 69663 bp, 74 predicted proteins | sample 9269401 | NCBI WGS metagenome assembly JAESFL01 (sample SAMN14506025, study PRJNA617098) | algae metagenome | isolation source: Gloeocapsa sp. UFS-A4-WI-NPMV-4B04 and co-occurring heterotrophs from desert... | place: USA: Utah | collected 2006-10-01 | reverse complement strand
TCCTCCGGTCCCAGCGCACAACCGCGCGACTGCATCGCGGTACCATCATGATCGGAAGAGCAGCCGGCTCCGACGCTGTCGGGCCAAAAGGGGCGACTCGCTCCCGCGATTACCCCATGTGGATGGCTGCCCGGCGGGCTGGATCGCGGCCTTTGCGCGGACGGATGGGCGCGAGCCGCCCCAGATCCGTGTGGTCTCCGGTCTCCGCGACATCGTCGAGGCCCCCGAGGCGCCTGCCATCGTGGCCGTCGACATGCCGATCGGCCTCACGGAGCGCACGGATGGGGCGGGGCGGGCGCCCGAGAAGCTCGTGCGGCCGCTGCTCGGCGGACGGCAATCCTCCGTGTTCTCGATGCCCTCGCGGGCGGCGGTCTATGCGGGGGATTACCCGGAGGCCTGCCGCATCGCCCGCGCGACCTCCGAGCCGCCCCGGGCGGTGTCGATCCAGGGCTTCCACCTCTTCCCGAAGATCCGCGAGATCGATGCCCTGCTCCGGGCGCAAGCGGATCTCGTCGGAAGGATCTACGAGGTTCACCCCGAGGTGGCGTTCTGGTCGATGAACGGGGAGGAGGCTCTCACCCAACCCAAGAAGGTGAAGGGCACGCCTTACGGGCCGGGGCTGACCCTGCGCCGTGGCCTGCTCCTGAAAGCGGGTCTTCCGGCGGGTCTCGTCGAAGCCTCGGCGCCGCGCGGGGCTGCCGCCGACGACCTCCTCTATGCGCTCGCGGGACTTGTGGTGGCGCTCAAGATCGCCGATGGACAGGGTCGCCCCTTCCCCGACCCTCCGGATCGCGACGCCAATGGGCTTCCGGTCGCGATCTGGTCCTTTCGCGTCTGACCGCACGGACCCAATCATCGCATGACATCCATGATCGACCGCAGCACCATCGAGGCCGCTCAGGCCCGCATCGCCCCGCACGCCCGCCGCACTCCGGTCTGGAACCCGGCGACGGGCGCCTTCGGGATCGAGAACCCGGTGAGCCTGAAGCTCGAATTCCTGCAGCATGCGGGCTCGTTCAAGACGCGGGGCGCCTTCAACACCCTGCTTTCGACCTCCGGCGCCGAGGCCGGCGTCGCGACGTCCGGCGGAAACCAGAGGGCAGCCGAGGCCGGCGTCGCGGCGGCGTCCGGTGGAAACCATGGCGCGGCCGTGGCCTACGCGGCGAAAAGGCTCGGCCTCAAAGCCCGCATCTTCGTGCCCGAGATCTCGAGCCCCGCGAAGGTCGCCGTCATCCGCTCGCACGGGGCCGAGGTCGTGATCGGCGGCGCGCGCTATGCGGATGCGCAGGAGGCCTGCGACCGCTACGTGGCCGAGAGCGGCGCCCTGCGGGTGCACCCCTTCGCGGCCGAGAGCACGATCCTGGGCCAGGGGACGGTCGCCCTCGAATGGGAAGCGGACGGCCCGCCCCTCGACACCGTGCTCGTCGCCGTCGGCGGGGGCGGGCTGATCTCCGGTATCGCGCAATGGTGGCGCGGCCGCGTGCGGGTGGTCGGCGTCGAACCGGAGGGCTCGCGGGCGCTCCATGAGGCGCTTCAAGCCGGCGGCCCTGTCGATGTGGACGTGAACTCGCTCGCCGCCGATTCGCTTGGGGCCCGCAATGTGGGCGATCTCGTCTATGGGCTCTGCCGCGAGAGCGTCGACCACGTCGCTCTCGTCACCGACGAGGCGATCCGGGCGGCTCAGGCGACCCTGTGGCGCGATTGGCGCATGGCGACCGAACCCGGCGGCGCCGCGGCGCTCGCCGCCCTCCTGTCCGGGGCTTACCGCCCGCGGCCGGGGGAGCGGGTCGGCGTGCTGCTCTGCGGCGCCAACGTGGATCTCGCCAAGCTCGCGGAGCTCGCGTGAGAACACCCCCATTTGGCCCCGTGGAGCCGGCAGGATTCCCATGAGCGACTTCCCCACGAGCGATCTCCCCCTTGGCAATGTCCCCCTCGGCGGCCTCCCCCCGCGCGACACGGCCCGCGCGGTCGTCTTCGATCCGGACGGCCGGCTGCTTCTCATCGCCTACGAGGCGTCCCGGGACATCGACCCCGCCCGACCGGGTTTCCGCCGCTTCTGGTTCACACCGGGCGGAGGGATCGAGGCCGGCGAGACCCCGGAGATCGCCGTGGTGCGGGAGCTCCAGGAGGAGATCGGCGTCCGCGACGCGCCCCGCGGACCGCTGGTGGCCCGCCGGGAGGTGCCCCTCACCCTGTTTCGGCGGCACTGCTTCGTGCGCGAGCGCTACTTCATCGTCCGCCTCCCCTCGCCCGAGATCGACACAGGGCTCCTGGCTGCCACCGAGAACGATCCGGTTCTCGATGTGCGCTGGTGGACGCTCGACGAGCTTGCCGCCAGCGGCGAGCTCGTGGACCCGGCGGGGATCATCACCCTCGCGCGGCGGCTACTGGCCGGGGACATCCCGCCCGCCCCCGTGCGGCTCGCCTGACGAGACGGCTGCTGCCGGCGATGTCCCGCGCCCGTACGGCTCGCCTGACGGAACAGGCCACGCCCGTGGGCTCATCGGACGAGCGGCCTGCACCGCGCCCGTACGGCTTGGCCGATGGGGCAGGAGGCCGCGCCGTCCCGAACAGGTTGCCAAGCTTCCGCGTTGGGCGCATGTGACGGGCGTTGCGAACCCCGCGCATACGGACGCCCATGAGCTCTTCCCCCGCCTTTCCCGAAAGACTGACCCAAGGCTACCGCGCCTTTCTCGACGACCGCTTCGCACGGGAGCGGCAACGCTACGAGCAGCTCGCCGAGGGCCAGGCACCGCAGATCATGGTGATCAGCTGCTGCGATTCCCGGGTTTCGCCGGAGGTGATCTTCGATGCGAGCCCGGGGGAGCTGTTCGTCGTGCGCAACGTCGCGAACTTGGTGCCGCCCTACGAGACGGGCGGCGAGTACCACGGCACCTCCGCGGCCCTCGAATTCGCCGTCCAGGCCCTGAAGGTCCGCCATATCGTGGTGCTGGGGCACGCCCGCTGCGGCGGCATCCGGGCCTTCGCGGCGCCCTCGGAGGAACCCCTGTCGCCTGGCGATTTCATCGGCCGCTGGATGAATCTCGTCACCCCCGCGGCCGAGCGCATCGGGCCCCCGGACGGCGACCTGACGGATTATCTCACCCGGCTCGAACTCGCGGCCATCGAGAACTCGCTGAAGAACCTGATGACGTTCCCCTGCGTGCGCATCCTCACCGAGCGCGGCCGGCTCCAGTTGCACGGCGCCTATTTCGGCATCGCCAACGGGGTCCTGATGGTGCGCAACCCGGAAACCGGCGCCTTCGAGCCCGCCACGGATCTGATGCCGGAACGCGTGTCGATGCTGCGGGCCACAACGGTGACGCCCTGAATCGTCCCCCCTCTCCCCGCCGGACCTCGGGTGTTGCCGAGGTCCGCAACCGGGAACGCAAGTCGGGAACACCCGACTTGCGCCGGGGAGAGGGCCGGGGTGAGGGGCCGGTCGGTGAAGCGAGTGGTCTCGACCGTCATTCCGGGGCGGTGCGTAGCACCGAGCCCGGAACCCAGATGGCGCGTTCTCTCAGGAGACATCTCCTGGGTTCCGGCCCGCCCTGCGGGTGACCGGAATGACAGTAAGGGGCACAAGACTACCAGCTCTTCCGACGCGCCCCTCTCCCTCGCCCCGCAGGCGGGGAGAGGGGATCCTCGTGAAACCGGCCCAGCCCTCTACGCGGCCCGCTTCTTGGACTGGAGCAGGCCGCGATTCACGAGCGCTTCCGCGATCTGGATCGCGTTGAGTGCCGCGCCCTTGCGGAGATTGTCGGAGACGCACCAGAAGGCGAGGCCGTTCTCCACGGTGATGTCCTCGCGGATGCGGGAAATGTAGGTGGCGTCCTCGCCCGCCGCCTCGTGGGGCGTCATGTAGCCGCCGGGCTCGCGCTTATCGATCACCATGACCCCAGGCGCGGAGCGCAGGATCTGCGTGGCCTCCTCGGCCGAGATGGGGTTCTCGAACTCCACGTTCACGGCCTCGGAATGGCCGATGAACACAGGCACGCGCACGCAGGTGGCCGTGAGCTTGATCTTGGGATCCAGGATCTTCTTGGTCTCCACCATCATCTTCCACTCCTCCTTCGTGAAGCCGTCTTCCATGAAGGAGTCGATGTGGGGGATGACGTTGAAGGCGATGCGCTTCGGGAACTTCTTCTCCTGCACTTCCTGCAGGGAGTAGAGAGCCTTGGTTTGGCGGTCGAGTTCGTCCATGCCATCCTTGCCGGCACCGGAAACGGATTGATAGGTCGCGACCACCACGCGCAGGATCTTGGCCCGGTCGTGCAGGGGCTTGAGGGCCACGACGAGCTGCGCGGTCGAGCAGTTCGGGTTGGCGATGATGCCCTTCTTGACCTCGCGCACGGCATCGCCGTTCACCTCCGGGACCACGAGGGGCACGTCCGAGTCGTAGCGCCAGGCCGAGGAGTTATCGATCACGAGCGCCCCTTGGGCCGCGATCTTCGGGGACCATTCCTTCGAGACCTCGCTGCCCGCCGACATGAGGCAGAGATCGACATCCGAGAAATCGTAGGTGTCGAGGGCCTTCGTCTTGAGCCTCCGGTCCCCGAACGACACCTCGACCCCCTGGCTGCGTCGGGAAGCGAGCGCCACCACCTCGTCCGCGGGAAAAGCGCGCTCGGACAGGATGTCGAGCATCTCGCGGCCCACATTGCCTGTCGCACCCACGACGGCGACCTTGTAACCCATGGTGAAATCTCCTGCTTGGCCCTTAGGCGTGCCCGTCTCGGCGGGGAAATCCTCTGGCCTCTCGTCGCCTCTCCCGGGATCTCGCACAAGGCCGTCTTGAGCCTTGCCCCTCTCGCCCCGACGGGAGAGAGGACCGGGGACGACAGGGCTCAATCGGCCGTGGCGGCCGTCGTGACGGTTTTCGTTTTGCGCGTCGTGCGCGAGCCCGTCCCGCCTGAGGGGCGAGTCGGAGGCCCGACCCTGTTGCGCGTCGTGCGCGAGCCCGTCCCCGCCGATGGACGAGGCAGAGGCCCGACCCTGTTGCGCGTCGTGCACGAGGCCGTCCCGCCCGGGGGGCAGGGCAGACGCCGGATCGTGCGAACGGGCAGGGTCATCGTCACTTCCTTGGCCGGAGCCCCCGGGCTCCGTCGTCCTGGAAAAGGGCCACCATCGAGGGCGGCCCGGTCTTGGTTGAGCAACACACCAAACCTCGCGACGCGTCAAGACGCCCACCCGTCGAGGATAAGTGGATCGGACCGTTCCGGTTCGGGAGCCGGCGCCGATTTAACGTTAACCCGCGAAAAGCCGCGGCCGGTAACGGTCCCGACACCGGGACCGGGCGTGATCGTCCCATGACCGCCTCCGCCCCAGTCCTCCACCGGACGGCGCCGCGCGCCCGCGCAAGCCCCCGCCGCACGGGCCGCCGCCGCGCGCCCGTCCTGTGGCTGCCGACGGGCCTGTGGTCGATGGTGATCATCGCCGGGCTCGTCTGGCTCGCCCAGGAGCGGCAGGAGGAGCGGCAGAGGGGCACCCCCGGCGGACCGGGGACACCCTCGCTTGCCGAGATCACGGCCCCGCCGCCCCTCTGGGAGCCGATCGCGAACCCCGTCCCGTCTTATGCCCTGGACGGGCCGGGTGACCGCGCCCCCGGGACGCTCGCGGACGCCATCGACTGGAGCGAGGGCCGCCCCGTGACGGTCTCCGGGCCGGTGCCGACCTACACCGCCCGCCGACACAGCGGCGGAGGCCGGGAGGACATCCTCGTTCTCGGCGGCCCCGGGAAGCCCGTGCATCTTCGCCTCGAGATCCGGCGCGGCGTGCCGGAGGCCGCCTCGACGAGCTTCTATATCGACCTCGTTCGGCGCGCCGCCGAGGCGGGGCTTGCGGTCACCCGCGTCGCGGCCCCCAGCCCGCTGGCGACGAAATTCGGGCCCGCCGAGGTGGCGTCCGCGACCTTCGAGGAGGGTCAGGCCTGCCTCGCCTTCCGGCTCATGCCCGGGGACCTTGCCTTCCGGATCGGCGGCTGGCTCTGCCAGGCGGACGAGCGGCCCGCCGACGAGGCTCGTCTCGCCTGCGCTCTCGAGAGGCTCGTCCTCATGCCCGGGAGCGACGACGCGGCGCTTCGGGTGTTCTTCGCCCAGGCCGAACAGCGCCGGAACAGCGCCTGCAGCACCCTTCGGCTCGCGGCTGCACCGTAATCCTGATCATCACGTGCAGTACCCCGGCCTCGCCCCGCCCTCGGCTCGGCCAGGCCGAGATCGCTATTGCGGCGCGAAGGGGTTCCTGAACCCTCCGGCCGGCGACGCCTTCGGGGGATGGGCCTTGGCGAGGTAGTCGAGGATGAGATCCCGGTCTGCTCCCGCCAGCGCCGGCATGTTGTGGCGCTCGGTCATCCAGGTGAGCGTTTCGTCCCACCGCTGCCGGGTCATCCCCTGGTTGGAGACGAGGCGGTAGGCATGGCAGGCGCTGCACATCCCGAAGGTTTCCTCGCGTCCGGCGCCCTCCGGCAGGTCCTCGACGCGCTCGTCGCGGGGCGTGAAGGGATTATTGGCCTGCGGGAGGGCGGGGCTCGGCCCGAACGCCAGGGCCCCGAGGAGGAGCGCCCGGGCGTAACGGGTGGGCGACATCGGATCAGCCGACCAGGACGGCGACGCGCTGCATGGCGTTGCCTCCATACCCTTGCGGATTCCAGCCGGCGGCCACGGGAGGCTGCATGCGGCCTTGCGAATCCGTTGCGCGGGCCCACAGCTCGAAATAGCCGTCCGAGGGGAGCTTCACGGTGGCGGTCCAGCGATTCCAGTCGAAGCGGTTGCGGGTGGGCTCCATCCGGGCCTCGGTCCAGGTCTGGCCGAAATCGGTGGACACGTCCACGCGGGACACCGTGAGGTCGCCGGCCCAGGCGGCTCCGCGCAGGGCCACCTCGCGGGTACCGGCGGGGAGCCGGGCGCCGTTGGCGGGGTTCGAGATGATGGAGCGCACCGGCATGGATTCCATGATCTTGAAATCCTTCTCGTCCGCCTTGCCGCCCGGGATCATGGGTTTCGCGGGCAGGCGGTAGGAGGTGCCGGTCATGCCCTGGCCGTCGTGCTCCCGGTCGCGGATGGTAATCTTCGTGACCCATTTGTGGCTCACCGAGCCGGCCCAGCCCGGAATGATGAGGCGCAGCGGCCCGCCGTGGATGTTGGGCAGGGGCTCGCCGTTCATCGCGAAGGCGAGGAGATTCATCTCGTCCATGGCCTTGCGGATCGGCACGCCGCGGGAGAGGGACTCCTTCGTGGGGTCGCCCGAGAGATGCGGGTCGGCGCCGTAATTCGCGGTGTAGACCGCGGAGGGCTTCACGCTGGCCGCTTTGAGGACCTCGTGGAGCGGGATGCCGGTCCATTCCGCGCAGCCGACGCCGCCATTGGTCCAGGGGTTGCCGCGGGCCTGGGGCTGGAAGAACGAGCGGCCGTTGCCGCCGCATTCGAGCACCATGCGGTAGGTCTTGGGCTGGAAGCGGCTCTTCAGCTCGGCGAGCGTCAGTTCGAGGCGGTTCTCCACCTCCCCGTCGATCACGAACTTCCAGGAATCCGGATTGGCGGCGGCCTCCGGGACCTGCCCGTTGTTGCGGATGAAGAACTTCGCGATGGGCGTGGTGTCGTCGTCCAGGAGGTGCTCCGGGGTCTCGGCCACGAGCGGGCGGTCGCCGAGAAGGGAAAGGCTCGGGTTCTTGCCCGGGAAGTTCAGGGGCTGCGGGCCGGACGGGGCGGGTGCTGCCGCACCGCTGCCGGCGGGCGGGGGGGCCGTTTGCGCATGGGCCGACGCGATGAACCCTCCTGCCATGCCGTCCCCCAAGGGCGTACCGCTCCCTACCGCCGCCCCCACGGCGGCAAACCCGGCGCCGTGCAGGAAGCCGCGTCGGTCGAGATCCAGACCAGGCCTCGTGGCTTCGGCCTGTCCGGAATCGTTACCATACAAATCCGTGACCGGATCTTCGTTCGTGCGCGTCATGTTTTCCCTCCCGGGCGGACCGCTTCTTCGACCGGATGTCCGGCGCGGCGGGTCGCTCTCGGGGGAGATGCTAGTCACCTCACCGACCCGTGAAAAGAGTGCCGGTCCACGCTGGCGGACGACGAAGAACAGGTGCGATCGCGCACGCGGCGGCGGCTGGGGCCATCGCCCTCCGGGCCCTTACGCATTATGCTTAAGCTTCCGTATACGGGTCGCGGCTTAACCTGAAGGCGTCGGAACTTTCACCGGTGCTTGGCCTTTGATCCGGGTCAGCTTGTCCGCGTGCCCCTCTCCCGCTCACCGGAGTTACCTCCCATGCGCCGCCTGATGTCCCTCGGTCTGTTGTCCGTCGCCGCCCTTACCCTCGCCGCGCCGGCGGACGCGCAAACCCGCCGTGTCGCGCGGGGGGTGCAGTCCGATGCGCCCCTGGTCTTGACCGTTCGTCCGCGCAGCTTCCTCGATGCGGGCACCCAGGCCTTCCGGGGCAGCGAGAATCGCTATGCCACGCAGGACATCGTGTCTTACGTGAACTCGCCCCCCTATCGGAACCTCAACGAGCGCTTCGGCGGCGGCGTGCTGCCCGATCCCATCGGCGGACCCTTCGTGGGCGCCCGCAACCCCTTCGGCCCGGTGGATTTCGCGCTCCGGTAGGGCGCTCGTCGTCCCACTCGCGCCCTCTTCCGCAGGGTCTGACCTCAAACGGTCCATCGCACCCACCCCCTCATCCTGAGGTGCCCGCGTCAGCGGGCCTCGAAGGAGGGCTCCAGAGCCAATGCGGGTCCTGGAAGCCTCCTTCGAGACGGCCTTTCAGGCCTCCTCAGGATGAGGGAGTGAGGGGATCGCTCCTGAGCGTTCGCTTCAGGACAGACGCTCCAATTCGCGGATGATCGCGTCGCCCATCTCGCCCGTGCCCACCGCATTGGCGCCGGGGCCCGCGATGTCCTTGGTGCGCGTGCCCGAGGCCAGCACGTCCGTGATCGCCCGATCGAGGAGATCGGCGGCCTCGACGAGGCCGAAGGAATAACGGAGCGCCATCCCGAAGGAGCCCACCATGGCGATGGGATTGGCAAGCCCCCGCCCCGCGATGTCGGGCGCGGAGCCGTGCACGGGCTCGTAGAGGGCCTTGCGGCGGCCGGTCGTGGGGTCTTCCGCCCCGAGCGAGGCCGAGGGCAGCATCCCGAGCGAGCCCGTGAGCATCGCGGCCACGTCCGAGAGGATGTCGCCAAACAGGTTGTCGGTGACGATCACGTCGTATTGCTTGGGCCAGCGCACGAGCTGCATGGCGCAGTTGTCGGCGAGCACATGCTCGAGCGCCACGTCCGAGAACTCCGCCTTGTGGACCCGCGACACGGTCTGACGCCAGAACACGCCGGTCTTCATGACGTTCGCCTTCTCGGCGGAGGCCACCTTGTTGCGGCGCTTCCTGGCGAGGTCGAAGGCCACGCGGGCGATCCGCTCCACCTCGTTCGTGGTGTAGAGCTGCGTGTCGACGGCGCGCTGCGAACCGTCCTCGAGGGTCACGATCTCCTTGGGCTCGCCGAAATAGACGCCACCCGTGAGCTCGCGCACGATCACGATGTCGAGTCCCTCCACGACCTCGCGCTTCAGGGACGAGGCGTCGGCCAGCGCCGGATAGCAGATCGCGGGGCGGATATTGGCGAAGAGCCCGAGATCCTTGCGCAGGCGCAGGAGCCCCGCCTCGGGGCGCACCGCGTAAGGCACGCCATCCCATTTCGGACCACCGACCGCGCCGAAGATCACCGCATCGGCGGCCTCTGCGCGCGCCATCGCGGCATCGGTGATCGAGACCACATGGGCGTCGTAGGCGGAGCCGCCCACGAGATCCGTCTCGGTCTCGAAGCCGGCAATCCCCTGCCGGCGGAACCACCCCACGAGCTTCTCGACCTCCCGCATGACCTCGGGCCCGATGCCGTCGCCCGGGAGAAGAAGAAGCTTGTGCGTTGCCATGACGATGCGCCCCGTGTTGTGCGGGGCGGGTTTAGGCGCAAGGGCTCCGCGTTGGCAAGCCGTGAGGCTCCGGCGAAGCCCCGATGGGTTCATCGCCCTCGCAGGGCCTTGAGCACCTTGCCGCCTGGCCGGCCGGTCGGGGGCATGCCGATCTGGGCTTCCACGGTCTTGATGGCGTCGCGGGTCTTCTGGCCGACGCGCCCGTCGGGCTCGCCCACATCGTGGCCGAGGGCAGCGAGAAGCGTCTGCATCTCGCGCCGCTCCGCGCGGGAGAGGGGCGGGTCGTCCGTGGGCCAGGGGGTCTGGATGCCTGGCAGGCCCTTCAGGCGATCCCCGAGGAGCGCAATGGCAAGGCCGTAGGATTCGGCGGCGTTGTAGGAATAGACGGCGTCGAAGTTGCGGGTGACCACGAAGGCGGGGCCTTCGAGGCCCGCGGGCGCGATGATGCCGGCGGGGTAATCGCCCTGGAGCGGACGGCCGTCGATCCGGGTCACGCCCATGGCGGCCCAGGATTGCAGGGGCCGCTTGTTCTTGCGCCCGAGATTGGCCGACGCGAACCCACGGGGCAGGCGCACTTCGTAGCCCCAGGGCAGGTTCGACTGCCATCCCGCTTTCCTGAGGAAGTTCGCGGTCGAGGCGACGGCATCCGGCACCGATTCCACGATGTCCCGCCGCCCGTCGCCGTCGCCATCGACCGCGAGGCTCTGGAAGGTCGAGGGCATGAACTGGGTATGGCCGAAGGCGCCGGCCCAGGAGCCGCGCAGGGCGTCCGGGCGGATGTCGCCGTTCTGGATGATCTTCAGGGTCGCCATGAGCTCGCCCGCGAAGTATTCGCGGCGCCGGGAGCCGTAGCAGGAGAGCGTCGCGAGCGACTGCACGAGCGGACGGCCGCCGATATCCTTGCCGAAATTCGACTCGACGCCCCAGACGCCCGCGATCACGTGCCGGTCGACCCCGTGCCGGGCCTCGGCCTGGGCGAGGGCCTGCCCCCATTGGCGCATGGCGGTCCGGCCGTCCTGCACCCGCTCCTCGTCGACGAGCGCGCCGAGATAGTCCCAGATCGGCGTCTTGAACTCGGGCTGGTTGTTCTGGAGTTCGAGGATCTTGAGATCCGGCGTGAAGCCCCGGGTGGCGCTGTCGAACACGGCGGCCGAGATGCCCCGCCCAGCTGCCTGGCCGCGCAGGTTCGAAAGGCAAGCCGCCTCCGATTGGGCTTGGGCAGGTCCGATGGCGGCAAGAGCCACCAGAAGGGCGCCGGGAAGCGAGCGATTGAACGTCATGCGGGTCTCCGGGAATCAGTCCGGTAGAAGCAACGCGTTCGTGGTTAATGTTTGGTGGAGGAAACGCAGGCTCACGCAACCGTGAGGCTTAGAACTGTTCGCGCTTTCGTGGGATCAGCTCTCGTCTCGAGTGATTGCACGATCTTCGCGTGAGCCGGATCCACCTCACTCGACGATGCTCTAGCCTCCTCCCACCGGAGCGTGTGGAGTTAAGCCCAGGCCCTCTCACCGAGCTTTTGCTCGAAAGCGTCGATGGCGAGCGCCTTTTCGAGGGTGAGGCCGATATCGTCGAGGCCGTTGACGAGGCAGTGCTTGCGGAAGGGGTCGATGTCGAAATGCACCCGACCGCCGTCCGGCCCCCGGATCTCCTGGTTCGGCAGATCGATGGTGAGGGTCGCGTTGGCGCCGCGCTCCGCGTCGTCGAAGAGCTTTTCGATGTCGTCCGGCGAGACCACGATGGGGAGAATGCCGTTCTTGAAGCAGTTGTTGTAGAAGATGTCCGCGAAGCTCGTCGCGATCATGCAGCGGATGCCGAAATCGAGAAGCGCCCAGGGGGCATGCTCGCGGGACGAGCCGCAGCCGAAATTGTCGCCCGCCACCAGGATCTGCGCCTTGCGGTAGGCGGGCTGGTTGAGCACGAAATCCGGGTTCTCCGTGCCGTCGTCACGGTAGCGCATCTCGGAGAAGAGGCCGGTTCCGAGCCCCGTGCGCTTGATGGTCTTGAGGTACTGCTTCGGGATGATCATGTCGGTGTCGACATTGATGATGCGGAGCGGCGCCGCAACGCCTTCGAGCACAGTGAACTTGTCCATGGCGGGTACCTCTGATGGAGGCCCCATAACAAACATTGGCGTCAGCGGCTAGTGCGTCGGGTTCCGGGAGGCGTGTCCGGCCCGGCGGCCTGGGTGTGGCCGGTGCGTCCCGACCCGAGAACCGCGTTCGGACTGGACTGTCTAAGGAGTTCGGCCGCGTGTCCCGTCAGGGACGGGGCGATCAGGGGACGGGGGATGGATTGATCTCCCGGATGGCCTGGTTTGCGCGCATCGTGCTCGTGCGGGCCGCCGACAGCGATTGCTGGCTCTGCCTGAGCTTCTCGCTCAGCGTGTTCTGCTGGGTGATGATGCTGGTCAACGGCTGCAGGTCGATCCTTGGATTGCTGCCCGACTGGGGCGCGGCGTTCAGTTCGTTCGCGACCTTGGTCTGCTGCTGCGCGAGCGCAGCGACTTGGGTCTGGATCGTCTCGATGGCGGCCTGGAGTTCCTCGAGAGCCTTCGTGTTGTTATCGGCCGCGTTGAGGGTCTCGTTGACGACGGTCTGGATCTTGACCCCCGTCGTCGTGGCCTCGAGCGACCGAATCAAGGGAGAGACAACCAGGAACGCGCCGATCCCGAGCCCGGCGATCACGCTCCAGGAGATCGTGTGGCTGCGGATCGCGATGGTCCCGACTATTGCGATCACAATCAGACCCGCGAAGACCAAGACGCCTGTAAACATCGTGTCCGGACCCATCGCTCTGCTCCCGCTGCAGCACGAGACCGACCGAAGCCTAGCAATTGAGGGCCCGGGAGGCTACTCCGCCGCCGCCTAGATCGCCGCCATGTCGTCGTCGGAGAGCCCGAAATGGTGGCCGATCTCGTGGATGAGCACGTGGGTGACGAGGTGGCCGAGGCTCTCCTCGTGCTCCGCCCAGTAATCCAGGATCGGCCGGCGATAGAGCCAGATCATGTTGGGGAACTGCCCGGTCGCCGCGGCGGGCTGTCCTTGCGCGAGCCCGACGCCGCGAAAGAGGCCGAGGAGATCGAACTCGCTCTCGCAATCCATCTCGCGCAGGGTGTCGTCGTCCGGGAAATCGTCGACCTTGATGACGACCCCGCCGCAGAGCTGGCGGAAGGCTTCCGGCAACCCCGCGAAAGCCTCGTCGGCGATCCGCTCGATATCGGCCAGGGTCGGGGCCTGCAGAGCCGACCAGTCGGTGTCCGTCACGGGACGATCCCCGGCTGCAGGACGAGCGGGTGCGTTTCCATCATGGGATGGTTTGCAGGTTTACCGCGAGAGCGCTGCGTTCCAATCACCGAACGACCTCGAGCTGCACGGCAAGGCACCGCATGACGCGCCATGTCGTTGCCATCATCGGCTCGTGCCGGGCTGGACGGCAAGCCATATCGTAGCCTCACCGGATTGTTCCGAGCTGGACGGCAAGCCAGGTCGTTGCCATCAACGGATCATCCCGAGTTGTACGGCAAGCCAGGTCGTTGCCGTCATTGAATCATGCCGAGCTGGACCGCAAGCCACAGGCTCAGGAGCACGACGCCGACGAGAGACAGAGCGCGCCCGATCCGGCGGCCCCAGACCTCCACGGGATCGGTGCCGCCGCCCTCGGCTGCGCCGACCGCGTCCTGTCCGGCGAAGTGGGCGCTCAAGCGGCGGCCGACGCGAGCCGCCGAAGAACCCCCGATGGTTTCCGTGTCGCGCGCCACGCGGTCGAGCGCCGCGTGGGCTTCGCTCTCGCGCGGATCATCGCGGTTCGGGTCTGGGAGACCTTGGCTCATGGGCCAAGCCTTAGCATAGCCCCGCCTGCCCCGCAGCCCGCTTCATGAACGGCTGTTGAGTAGCCCTTCACCACAACGAGCGGACCCTGGAAAAGGCGGAACGGGCGCGCCGCCGGGGGCGTTGATGGGCGAGACATGACACCCACTCTGGAGAGATCGCGGATGCGTGCCATCCTGAAAACCTTGAGCATCGCGGGCCTGCTGGCGCTTGGCGCCACGGCCGCGTCGGCCCAGGACATCAATTTCCGCATCGGCGTCGGCGACGACCGTCCCTCTCGCGTGGAACGTCGGGAGCGGATCGAACGGCGTAACTTCAATGACGTCACTGTCCGCCGCCGCTTCGACCGCGACGACAACGTGGTGGTGCGCCGCCGCTTCGCGCCCGTGGTCGAGCGCCGGTTCATCGAGCGCCGCCCCGTGGCGCGCACGTTCTGCCGCACGGAGATCCGCCGCACCTTCCGCCGCAGCGGCGTCGTCGTGACCCGCCCCGTGCAGATCTGCCGCCAGGGCGGCCCGGCGCGCCGGTTCATCATCCGCCGCTAGAGCATGATCCCGAAAAGTTGGAGACTTTTCGGACCAAGATCATGCGGCTGAGAAAGCCAGCATGATCCCGAGAAGTTGGAGACTTTTCGGGATCTTGCGCTGAGTCACAGCGTCAAGGAGCCTCGTTCGATCGAACCAGTGCGGATGAGGCTCGGGAAGCTGTTTCGACAGGCAGCGCGGCGGGGCCACGGCTTACGCCGCTCTTTTCTCAAGTCTCGAGGTGTACGAGGAGACATTCATGCGCGGACAAGGGCTTCTCGCCGCCGCATTGCTGGCCATCGGAACTGCGGGCGCCAGTGCGGCTCCGCTCACCGGGCCCGCATTTCCGGAAACCGGGCTGATCCAGTCGGTTCACCATAAGCCGGGTCACCGCGGCGGGCCGCCCTGGGCCCGATCCCGCCAGCAAAGCCGCGACGCCTACGGGCAGACACGCTCGGTGACGCGACGGGTGTGCGACACGCAGAGTCGCCTCGTCTACGATTCCTACCAGGACGATTACGTGCGCCGGCGGACGGAGGTGTGCCGCAACATCTGAGGATGCCGCTGCGGCCCTGACTGTCCACCGTCGTTCCGGTCGCCGCGCGAGAGGCGGGCTGGAACCCAGGAGATGCCTCCGGAGAGATCACGCCACCTGGGTTCCGGGTTCAGGCCTGGAGCCTGCCCCGCAACGACGGGTGCGCGTATCACGCACCCCATTCGCGCACGTCCACGAAGCGGCCCGCGATCGCGGCCGCCGCCGCCATGGCGGGGGAGACGAGATGCGTGCGCCCCTTGAAGCCCTGACGGCCCTCGAAGTTGCGGTTGGACGTGGACGCGCAGCGCTCGTTGGGAGCCAAGCGATCCGGGTTCATGGCGAGGCACATGGAGCAGCCGGGCTCGCGCCAATCGAAGCCCGCTTCCTTGAAGATCGCGTCGAGCCCCTCGGCCTCCGCCTGCATCTTCACGATGCCCGAGCCCGGAACGATCATGGCGTTCACGCTCTCGGCGACGCGCTTGCCCTCGACGATCTTCGCGACCGCGCGCAGATCCTCGATGCGGCCGTTGGTGCAGGAGCCGATGAACACCCGGTCGAGCGCGATGTCGGTGATCTTCGTGCCCGGCTTGAGGCCCATGTAATCCAGCGCGCGCCATTTGGAGCGGCGCTTGTTCTCGTCCTGAATGTCGTCCGGGTTCGGAACCGCGCCGGTCACGGCGATCACGTCTTCCGGGGACGTTCCCCAGGTCACGATGGGCGGGAGCTTCGCGGCGTCGAGCTTCACCTCGCGGTCGAAGAACGCGCCCTCGTCCGTGTGGAGCGTGCGCCAGAACCGGACCGCCTCGTCCCAGGCCGCACCCTGTGGGGCTTTCGGGCGACCTTTGAGATAGGCGAAGGTCTTCTCGTCCGGGGCCACCAGCCCTGCGCGGGCGCCGCCCTCGATCGACATGTTGCAGATCGTCATCCGGCCTTCCACCGAGAGGCTGCGGATCGCTTCGCCCGCATACTCGATCACGTGCCCGGTGCCGCCCGCGGTGCCGATCTCGCCGATGATCGCGAGGATGATGTCCTTCGCGGTGACGCCCGCGGGCAATTGCCCGTCGACCGTCACGCGCATGTTCTTGGCCTTCTTCTGGATCAGCGTCTGGGTCGCGAGCACGTGCTCGACCTCGGACGTGCCGATCCCGTGCGCCAGCGCCCCGAAGGCGCCGTGCGTCGAGGTGTGGGAATCGCCGCACACGATGGTGGTGCCGGGCAGCGTGAAACCCTGCTCCGGGCCGATGATGTGCACGATGCCCTGACGGATGTCGAACTCGTTGTAGTACTCGATCCCGAACTCGCGGGCGTTCTCGGCCAAGGCCTCGATCTGCGCCGCGCTCTCCGGATCCTCGTTCGGGAGGTTGCGGTCGGAGGTCGGCACGTTGTGGTCGACGACCGCGAGCGTCTTCTGCGGCGCGCGCACCCGGCGGCCCGTCATGCGCAGCCCCTCGAAAGCCTGCGGGCTCGTGACCTCATGGACGAGGTGCCGGTCGATATAGAGGAGGCAGGTGCCGTCCGGCTGCGTATCGACGACGTGGTCGTCCCAGATCTTGTCGTAGAGCGTGCGCGGCTTGGCCATTTTTTGCGTCCAGCGATCAGGAAGGGAAGCGTTTCGGTCTGTAGCCGGAGTCAGGCTCCGGGAAAAGGCGGCGCGATGTCAGCGGGGCGTTGCCTCAGCCGCATAGCAAAAGCGCGGCCCTAAAGGCCGCGCTTCGTCGATCCCCGTCGGATGAGGGCGCGTCGTGCCCTACTCCGCGGCGACGGGCGCCTTCGCGGGGCGCTCGGCGCGCTCCGCGATACGGGCCGACTTGCCGCGGCGGTCGCGCAGGTAATAGAGCTTCGCGCGCCGCACGGCGCCGCGGCGGACCACCTTCACGGAGTCGATCATCGGGGAGTAGAGGGGGAACACGCGCTCGACACCCTCGCCGTAGGAGATCTTGCGGACCGTGAAGCTCTCCTGGAAGCCGGAGCCCGAGCGGGCGATGCAGACGCCCTCATAGGCCTGCACGCGGGAGCGCTCGCCTTCCTTCACCTTCACGTTCACGATCAGCGTGTCGCCGGGCTGGAAGTCGGGAATGGTCTTGCCGAGCTTGGCGATCTGCTCCTGCTCGAGCTGAAGAATGATGTTCATGGTCAAAACTCCTGCCGTTACGCGAGCTTGAACGGTCAAGTCCCGTGGGATTTCGGCGTCCTGTTGTGAATTGGGCGCGGCTATACAGGAGAAGGGCCGGGATGTCGAGAGCGCGATCAACCCTCCCGCCCTCGCGGAGGAGGGTCGGGAGGAGGTTTGGAAGCGACGAGATCCGGCCGCCGTTCCCGTGTGATCCGCTCCGCCTCCTCCCGCCGCCAGCGGGCAATGGCGGCGTGGTTGCCGGAGAGGAGCACGTCCGGGATGGCGCGCCCCTCCCATTCGCGGGGGCGGGTGTAGTGGGGGTATTCGAGGAGACCGCCCTCGAAGCTCTCCTCCTCCCCCGAGGCATCCTTGCCCATCACGCCGGGGAGGATCCGCACGACCGCGTCGAGCAGCACCATGGCGGCGATCTCGCCGCCCGAGAGCACGTAATCGCCGATCGACACCTCGACGAGGCCCCGGGCCTCGATCACCCGCTCGTCCACGCCCTCGAACCGGCCGCAGACCAGGATGGCGCCGGGCCCGGCCGCGAGGTCGCGCACGAAGGCTTGCGTGAGCGGCCGGCCTCGGGGGGACATGAGAAGCCGCGGGCGCTGGTCGTCGGGAGGGGCGGCGGCGTCGAGAGAGCCGGCGAGCACGTCGCAGCGGATCACCATGCCGGGTCCGCCGCCGGCCGGCGTGTCGTCGACGGCGCGGTGGCGGCCGAGCCCGTGGTCGCGGATGTTCCGGGCCTCGCAGGACCACAGGCCCCGGGCGAGGGCATCGCCGGAGAGGGAGAGGCCCAAGGGGCCGGGGAACATCTCGGGGTAGAGGGTCAGAAGAGTGGCCCGGAACGTCACCGGGGCACCTCCGGGTTTCGCTTGCCCTGGAGACGCTTCGGGCGACGGGCGCGCGGCGCGTCGCTCGAGGCCTCGGGGTCGTCCGGGTAGGGCCGCGCGGGCGCGAACAGGTCGTTCGGGGCATCGGCGACGAGGCGGCGCGCCGCGATATCGACCAGGGGGACGAAGGCCTTGGTGAAGGGCAGGAAGGCCGTCGGGCCGCGCCCCAAAGGCGCGATTTCGAGAAGGTCCCCGCCGCCGTAATTCGGCACCGCGATCACGCGGCCGAGCGGTGTGCCCGTGGGCGTCTCGACGGAAAGGCCGACGAGGTCGGCCAACCGAAATTCGTCCTCGTCCTCCGGCGGCGGAAGCCGATCGCGGTCGAGGAGGAGCTCGACGCGGTTCAGGGCCTCGGCGGCGTCCCGCGTGGTGACGCCCTGCACGACCGCGATGAGGATGTCGGGGGCCGCGCCTGGGGCGGAGCGCACCCGCGTCAGGGTGAGGGTGTCGCCCCGGCTCGTCCGGAGCGGTCCGTAAGCTGCGATCGCCAGGGGATCGGCGGTCGCGGATTTCAGCCGCACCTCGCCCTTGAGGCCATGGGCGCGGCCGAATTCGCCGAGCACCACGAACTCCTTAGCGACAGCTGTTTTCGAACCCTCTCCCCCCTTGTGGGGGAGAGCCGGAGAGGGGGGTACCGGGCCACCCTCTTTGCTCGAGAAAGGGATCGCTCTGCGAGCGCTCCTCCCGGAGCGCGGACCCCCCTCCCTGCCCTCCCCCACAAGGGGGGAGGGGGAGCGGGAACGGGGCCGCCTTGCCATCGTCGGGCTTTACGCCGCTTCGCCCGAGGCCGCGGCCTTCGCGGCGGCGCGCTCCTGGGCCTTCTTGCCCGGCTGCGCCTTCTCGGGGTTGTTGCGCGGCGCGCGCTTCATGAGGCCGGCGGCATCGAGGAAGCGGAGCACGCGGTCGGTGGGCTGGGCGCCCTTCTGGAGCCAGGCCTGAACCTTCTCGGTCTCGATCTGGACGCGGGCCGGATCGTCCTTCGGCTTCATGGGGTCGTAGGTGCCCACCTTCTCGATGAAGCGGCCGTCGCGCGGGGAGCGCGAATCGGCCACCACGATGCGGTAGTAGGGGCGCTTCTTCGCGCCGGCGCGGGTGAGTCGGATCTTCAGGGACATCGATTTCAGCCTTTTGGTGAGTGGTACGTCGGAGCCACGGAGGAAGTTCTCGATCCTTGCACTTGGCTCCAGACGGCAAGGGAACTCAGAAGCAGCAGCGGAACGGACAGCCCGAAGGCCGCGCGCCACGCCGCGTTCGAAAAGTAGGTTTCAATCGTGCGCCGCCGGATCTCGGCAGCCTCGCTGAGGGCGATCCGCCCGTCGATGCAGGCCTGCACCCGCTCTCTACCGAACTCGACGTCGTATCGTTTCCAACAATGAACGGCATATTCGGCCGAGAAGCTGTTGGCGTAGCGACCGATGCGCCAATCCTCCGACCATGCCAGGGCCGCGGCCCCTCCGAGCCATGCGGCGGAGAGGATAAGGGCCGAGAGCCACAGGCGCTGGACGGGAAGAGGCGAAGAGAGGATCACTTCTTCTTGCCCCCGAACGGGAAGCCCGGGAGCCCCGGAAGCTTGGGGCCGCCGAGGCCGGGAAGGGTGGGACCCTTGCCGCCGGTGAGGCCGGGGGGCAGGGGCGGCAGGCCGCCACCGCCGGGCATGCCGCCCGGAAGACCGCCCATCTGCTTCTGCAGCGCCTCGATCTGCTCCGGCGTCGGCTGGGGCATCGCCCCGCCGCCGAGGCCGAACATGTTGCCGAGCGCCGCCCCGATGCCGCCGCGCTTGTTCTGCCCCATGGCCTTCATCATGTCGGCCATCTGGCGGTGCATCTTGAGGAGGCGGTTCACCTCCTCGACCTTGGCGCCCGAACCCGCCGCGATGCGCTTCTTGCGCGAGGCCTTGAGGATATCGGGGTTGCGGCGTTCCGCGGGCGTCATGGAATCGATGATCGCCCGCTGGCGCTTGATGATCCTGTCGTCGAGATTCGCGTTCTCGAGCTGCGCCTTCATCTTGGCGACGCCGGGCAGCATGCCGAGCATCCCGCCGATGCCGCCGATCTTCTCCATCTGGGAGAGCTGGTCGCGCAGATCCTCGAGGTCGAACTTGCCCTTGCGCATCTTCTCGGCGATGCGCTGGGCCTTCTCGGCGTCGATGTTTTCCGCCGCCCTCTCGACGAGGGAGACGATGTCGCCCATGCCGAGGATGCGGTTCGCCACGCGTGCCGGGTGGAACTCGTCGAGGGCATCGACCTTCTCGCCCGTGCCGATGAGCTTGATGGGCTTGCCGGTCACGGCGCGCATCGAGAGGGCCGCGCCGCCGCGGGCGTCGCCGTCCATGCGGGTCAGCACGATGCCGGTGACGCCGAGCCTAGCGTCGAAGGCGCGCGCCGTGTTGACGGCATCCTGACCCGTGAGGGCGTCCGCGACGAGGAGCACCTCGTGGGGGTTCGTGGCGGCCTTCACCTCCGCGGCCTCGGCCATGAGGGCCTCGTCCACGGTGACGCGGCCCGCGGTGTCGAGCATCACGACGTCGTAGCCGCCGAGCCGCGCGGCATCCATGGCGCGGCGGGCGATCTGCACGGCGCTCTGGCCCGCCACGATGGGAAGCGTGTCGACGCCGACCTGGCGGCCAAGAACCGCGAGCTGTTCCTGCGCGGCCGGGCGGCGGGTATCGAGGGAGGCCATGAGCACGCGCCGGCCGGCCCGGTCCTTGAGCCGGCGGGCGATCTTCGCGGTGCTCGTGGTCTTGCCCGAGCCCTGCAGGCCGACCATGAGGAGCGGCACCGGAGGCACGGCATCGAGGTTGATGGGATCCGCATCCGAGCCCAGCATCTCGACGAGCTGGTCGTGCACGATCTTCACGACCTGCTGGCCGGGGCTCACGGACTTGATGACCTCGGCGCCGACGGCGCGGGCGCGCACCTTGTCGGTGAACGTGCGCACGACCTCGAGCGCCACATCGGCTTCGAGCAGGGCGCGCCGGACCTCGCGCAGCGCGGCATTGACGTCTTCTTCCGTCAGCGCGCCGCGGCGGGTGAGGCCGCTCAAAATGCCAGACAGTCGTTCCGACAGGCCTTCGAACATGCGTTCGGGGTGTCCTCAAGCTGGTCGCATCCGCTCCCGGGCGGATCCGCATGAATCCCGATCGAACGAAACCCCAAAGCCGAATGCGCCCGAGGGCGCATCGCGCTGTCGGGCGTTGACCTCCAGCCTCTCGGGCTGGTCGGCGGCTTTGAGGGCTCGCTCTTCGATTGTGGGCGGCGGGTTACGGGAGAAGTGCGGCAAAGTCAAGGAAACCGGTCCCTCCCTCGTGATTCCTACCTGCCCTGCGGGCGACTTGCAGGCGGCCGGAATGACGCGGTGCGCTTGAAGCTCGGCCATGCCGGCCCCATCCTCCCCCTATGAACCGCCGCCGCCTTCTCAAGCTCCTTGGGCTTCCCGCGACCGCCGTGCTTGGGACCATCGGCTTCTCCGCCGCCGCCCGCGCCCGGAATCGGTATTATCAAGGCCCCGTGAGCGACCACTTCGATGGCGTCCGATTCTTCTCGCCGGGGCAGCCGCAGGACAAGGGATTCCTGGAACTCGCCCGCTGGCAGCTCGGGGGCGGGCGCAAGGACTGGCCCGATGCCTTCGCGAGCCCCTTCCAGGACCGCCCGCCCGCGAGGGTCGAGGACCTGCGCGTCGCCCTCGTCGGCCATGCCTCCCTGCTGATTCAGGTCGCGGGGCTGAACATCCTCACGGATCCCGTCTATTCGGAACGCGCGAGCCCATTCTCGTTCGCGGGCCCGCGGCGCGTGAATCCGCCCGGCATCGCGTTCAGCGATCTGCCACGGATCGACGCCGTGCTCGTCACCCACAATCACTACGACCACCTCGACCTCGACACGATCGGGCGGCTGTGGGGCCGCGACCGGCCCCGGATCCTGGCGCCGCTCGGCAACGACACCATCATCCGCGAGCACGATCCCGACATCCGAGTCGAGACCGCGGATTGGGGCGGGTCCTTCGATCTCGGCCGCGGCGTGACGGCCCATCTCGAACCCGCCTATCACTGGTCCGCGCGGGGCATGAACGACCGCCGGATGGCGCTCTGGTGCGCCTATGTGCTCACCACGCCCGCGGGGATCGTCTACCACGTGGGCGACACGGGCTACGGGGACGGGCGGATCTTCCCCCGGGTCCGGGAGCGCTTCGGCCAGCCCCGTCTCGCCATCCTGCCCATCGGGGCCTATGAGCCGCGCTGGTTCATGGAGCCCCAGCACATGAACCCGGAGGACGCGGTGCGCGCCTTCCAGGCTTGCGGCGCCGCCCATGCGGTCGGCCACCATTGGGGCACCTTCCGCCTCACCAACGAGGGCGTCGACGAGCCCCCAAACGAGTTGCAGCTCGCCCTCGACAAGGCCGAGATCCCGCCCGACCGCTTCAGGGCGCTGCGGCCCGGCGAGGTCTGGGAGGCGGGGTCGAGCTGACGGGCGGTTTCTCTCCCATCCCCGCAAGGGGGAGGGGAGACGGGAACCCTATTCGCGCCGCAGGATGCGGTCGACGATGAGGTCCGGCCAGAAGCGGGACCGGAAATCGCGCTCCAGGGCTTCCGGGTCGTAGACCCGCTCGACCCATTCCAGGAAGGAGAGCCCCTGGGGCTCACCCTCGGTGAGGTAGCGCTCGAAGAAGGCGTCGAGGATCCCGGTCTTGGCGAAACGGAAATGCCCGTAGCGTAAGGAAAGCTGCCCGAGGGCCTCGCGAACGGGCCGGCCCTCGTGGACGACGAGATAGAGCGCCGCCACGAGGCCGGCGCGGTCCGCTCCCGACTTGCAATGGATGAGGGCCGGATAGGCGATCCCGTCGAAGAATTCCTTGGCGCGGAGCACGGTCTCGCGCTCCGGCGCGCCCCGGGACCGGGCGGGGAAATCCACGAGGATGAGGCCGAGCCGGTCGCAGGCCTCCTTCTGGAGCGGCCACGAGCCGTGCTCGCGCCCGCCGCGCAGGTTGATGATGGTGCGGATGCCCTGCCGGGCGAACCAGGCGAGCTGATGGGGCGCGGGCTGCGCCGAGCGCCAGAGCTTGTCGTCGAGCCGGTGGCGGTTGAGGTAGACGAGCCGGAACACCCCGTGGTCGGCGAGCACCATGTTGGCCCAGGCCTTCAGGCGGTCCGCCGTGCCCATGAGGGGTCGATCCCACCGGGCGATGCGCGCCATGCGGCGGGCATTCCGGGTTTCGATGGATCGGAAGCGGTTGAGCATGAGGCGGCGGTTCGGGATCATCAGGCGTTGCGGCAGGGCACCCTCGAACCGGCGGGATGCGGTTTGGATCGTCGGGCGGGTCCGGGGACGGATGGCATCTATAGGCTGCGCAGCACGGCCGCAACCGGATCCCGCCCCCTGTGGGTTTTGGACGCTCCTCGCGGGAGCATTCCTGGTCGGCTCGTCCTCGTCAGATCGTCCTTGTCACCTCGCGGTCCCGAAATCCCGCTTCTCCAGCATCTTGGCGATGCGGATGAAGCGCCCGAAGGCGCTGACGGTCGCCATCGTGAGGCCGTCCGCTCCCGCGAGGCAGTAGAGGCGGAGGAAGTAGAATTTGATGAAGGTGAGTGGAAATTCCGTGAACAGCCGCGCCACGAGAACCGGCCGGTTGGAGCGGTTCATGGTGTCCGCGGCGAGCTGCGCGACGTAGTTCGCCTTGGCGACGGCGTGGTTCCAGTCCCGGAGGGTGTAGTGCCAGATCGGGCTGCGGATGAGCACCGGCCTCTCGTCGACCGAGATGTCGAGCTTGTCCCAGTTGGGGTTCGGGATCGTGCGGGCGACGCGCCGGTCGTAGAGGAGGATGTCGTTGCTGGCGTAGCCGAAGGGCGGCGGCTTCTTGTGGTGCGGGAAGATCATCTTCCGGCGCACCCGCACGAGCCGCGGCGGACGCGGCTGCAGCATGAGGGCGCGGAGTTCCTCCACGAAGTCGGGGGTGAGAACCTCGTCGGCGTCGAGGGAGAGGATCATGTCGTTCCGGCATTGCCCCTCGCCGAAATGGCGCTGGGGGCCGAAGCCGGGCCAGGGATTGTGCACCACGCGGGCGCCGAGCCCCTCCGCGATCGAGACGGTGGCGTCCTTGGAGCCCGCATCGATCACCAGGATCTCCGCGTTCAGCGGCAGCGCCGACCGGATGGCGGCACCGATCCGATCCGCTTCGTTGAGGGTCCGGATCATCACGGTGAGGGCTAAGGGCGGCGCGGTTACGGCTGCGGGCGGGGCGAGATGAGCGGTCATCGGCTTCGCGGGTTGGGATCGACCTCGGTGCCGGTGTCTCTGCACGGACCGGGACCGGCGCGCAAGGTGAGGCGCCCGACTGCGACGACGGGAGATCACGGACTGGATTGAACCCGAAACGTGAGGCGCACGCCGGCTCCAACGAGGGGTGGCCGGCCGGAATCGGTGTTCACGGTAATCGGCTCGATGATTCCGAGGAGGGTTGCGGATCGGAACCGGTGCGCGAGGCTGCGGGGCGGCCGCCGGGCCGGGTCGATGGACGGCGTCGATCGAGCGGATCGGCGCGCTAGGTGAGGTGTCGCACTTGACGGTCCCCGGGGAACGCCGGATGCTTCTCTCGAGTGGGTCAAAGCCTTGATTTCCTTAACATTAGGGAAACCATGGCTCGCCCCGAAGCTCACCGTCCGGGCCCCTCCGGACACCCCCTGGTCCTGTCTTTCGTGCATCGCCAACCCTTCCGCCCTTAAGGCCTAGGCCCGATCCCATGAGCGACCTCCTCGTCAGCATCCGCCACGCCACGCCCGACGACGCGGATGGCCTCGCCCGCGTGTTCGAGAGCGCCTGGCGCGAGGCCTATCAGGGCATCATCCCGGGCGTGACGCTGGAAAAGATGCTGGTGCGGCGCGGACCGCGGTGGTGGCGCTCCACCGTGACGCGCGGACGGCCGCTGGCGGTTCTCGACATCGGGCGGGGCATCGGGGGCTACGTGTCCTATGGCCGGTGCCGCGACCGCTCCCTGCCGGCCGAGGGGGAGATCGACGAGCTCTATCTCGCGCCCGAGTACCAGGGCATCGGCCTCGGCCGCCGGCTCTTCAAGGCCGTGCGCAACGATCTCGCCCATCGCTCGATGCCGCGCGTCGTCGTGTGGGCACTCGCCGACAACGACCGGGCCTGCGCCTTCTACCGGGGCCTCGGCGGGCGCACGATCGCGCAGGTCACCGAGCGCATCGGCGGCACGCCGCTCGCGAAAGTCGCCTATCTGTTTCGGTAGCTCTGCTCTTCTCCCAGCACATAGCGCGAAGCCTCAGCCCCGGCGGGCCATGCGGGCGAGGTCGAGGAGTGTGCGGGCCGCAATGGGATCGGCGAGGTCGGCCATGCGGCGGGTGTCGAGGATGGCGGCCTGGAGGCGGGCCACGGCGTCCTTGAGGGTCGTGGCGCTCCAGCGTCCGAGCTGACGCTCGACGAGGGGCTTGCGGCGAAAATGCAGCCCGCGCCAGCCCTCCACGGCAATGCCGGCCGGGCGTCCGCGCTCGACCTCGAGGCAGAGCGGCAGCAGCGCGAAGGCGTGGCGGAGCGCCGCGCCCAGGATCGTGGACGCGCTGACGCCCTCGGCGGCGAGCCGCCGGGTCCCGGACTCGAGCCCCGCGGCATCGCCCGAGAAAGCCGCGTCGACGACCGCGTCGGCGGCAAGGCTCGATACGTCGCTCAGGACCGCGTCCACGTCCTCGGCCGTGACCTCGGCCTGGCCATGGGCGTAGAGGACGAGCTTGGCGAGTTCGCCGCGGGTGGCGAGGCGGTCGCCGCCGAGCTGACCGAGGATCAGGGCGCGCGCTTCCCGCGAGAGCGCGAGCCCGGCCTGGCGGAAGGTATCGTCCACGAGGGCGCCGAGATTCTTGGCCTCGTCGGCATAGCAGGGCAGGGCGAGCGCCTTCTGGGAGCGCTCGCACAGGGCCCGCAGGGGCGAGCCCTTGGCGAGATCTCCGGCCTCCACCACCACCACGGTGTCGCCGGGCACACCGTCGAGGACGGCCTCGACCGCGGGGGCGAGGTTGCGGCCCCCGGCCTTCACCCAGAGCGCGCGCCTTGCGCCGAAGAGCCCGATGGTTCCCGCCTCGTCCGCAAGGCGCCCCGGCTCCGCCGCGACCGTATCGCCGTCGAGGCGGACGAGTTGGAAGGGATCCGTGGGATCCTCGACGGAACGCCTCGCGAGGGCCTTGGCGCGCTCGTTCACGAGACCCGCATCGGGGCCGTAGACCAGATAGACGAGGATCCGCGGATCGGGCCGGCGGAGCACCCCGTCCACGTCACCGGCTTTGACGGCCACCATGCCGGGGCGTGCCTCTCGCGGGTTCCGGCGTCAGGCGTGGGTCGCGAGGAACGCCGCGAGCTGGGTGCGGATCTGATCGGCGAGAAGCTTCGCGACCCGGATTTCCGCGTCCCGCCCGGCGCGCACCGAAGCGAAGCGCTGCGGGAAGCGGTCGTAGCTCGCAGAGCTGACCGCGTTCCCCTTCGTGACCGGCGTGCCGTCCGCCGTGGTGAGCGTATAGGCGGCATTGCCCGTGATGGTCGCGGAGAGCGCCCGGCCCGAGGCCGTATCGACGATCGGGGTCGCGATGCTCTGGCTGTAATTGACGACGAGCTTGTAGCGCTTCGGGGCCGGGGTGCCCGACCCGTCGAGATCGAAGATCAATTCGCTGCGCAGGTAATGGCTGACGCGCTCGAGCTCCACGGGAACGTCGAGCGCCGCGACTTCGACCGAGGCCAGAAGCGCCGGCACGTTCGCCCCCGAGGCGCTCGTGCCGTAGAGCGGCCTGAAGCAGGCCGCGAGGCTCAAAGTAAGCGCCGCGACGGCGGCGACGCGGACGATCCTACGCAACGACATTCACGATCCTCCACGGGGACTTCAGGCGATCACGGGTCCGCTCAGCCCGACGCAACGACATCGACGATCCTCTACGGGAAATTCGGGCGTTCGCGCATCCGCACAGGGCTACGCGACGACATTGACGATGCGTCCCGGCACGACGATGACCTTGCGGGGCGCCTTGCCCTCGAGCGCGCGCTGGATGGCGTCGAGGGCCAGCACTGCGGCCTCGACGGCGCCCTGGTCGGCCTCGCGCGCGACGGTCACGTCGGCGCGCTTCTTGCCGTTCACCTGGACGGGCAGGGTGATGCTGTCCTCGACCAGGAGGGCGCGGTCGAGGGAGGGCCAGGGCGCCGCGGCCGCAAGACCCTCGTGGCCCATGGATTCCCAGCATTCCTCCGCGAGATGCGGCATCATCGGGGCCAGGATCTGGATCAGGATGCGCCCGGCCTCGTGCCAGGCCGCCGCGATCCCGGGCTCGGGCTCGGTCTTGCGGGCCTGGGCCAGCAGGTCCTGGAGCGCGTTGGCGAGTTCGTAGATATGGGCGACGCAGCGGTTGAAGCGCAGGCGCTCCACGTCTTCCTCGACCGCCGCGAGCGCCTTGTGGGCGGCCTTGCGGATCGCGGTGGCGAGCGATCCCGTGGCCTCGACCCCGTTGGCGTGAGCCGCTTCCGCGGCGAGCTCGGCGACGAGCCGCCAGACGCGCTGCACGAAGCGGGCCGCGCCTTGCGCGCCCTCCTCGGTCCAGATCACGTCGCGCTCTGGGGGCGAATCCGAGAGCATGAACCAGCGCGCGGTGTCGGCCCCGAAGGACGCGATGATGTCGTCCGGATCGACGGTGTTCCTCTTCGACTTCGACATCTTCTCGATGGAGCCGATCTCGATCGGCTCGCCCGAGGCGATGTGGAAGGCGCGCCGCGTGCCGCCCTCGCTCTCGATGCGCACGTCGACGGGCTGCACCCAGGAACCGTCCTTCGCGCGGTAGGTCTCGTGCACCACCATGCCTTGCGTGAAGAGGCCCTTGAAGGGCTCCCCGTCCGCGACGCCCGCGTGACCCGTGCGATTCATGGCGCGGATGAAGAAGCGGGAATAGAGCAGGTGCAGGATCGCGTGCTCGATGCCGCCGATATACTGATCGACCGGAAGCCAGCGATCGACCACCGCGCGATCGGTCGGGCGATCCTCGAGCGTCGGATCGGTGAAGCGCGCGAAGTACCAGGACGAATCCACGAAGGTGTCCATGGTGTCGGTTTCGCGCCGCGCGTCCTTCCCACATTGCGGGCAGGCCACGTGGCGCCAGGTCGGATGGCGGTCGAGGGGATTGCCGGGCACGTCGAAGGAGACGTCCTCGGGCAGTTCCACGGGGAGTTGATCCTGCGGCACCGGCACCACGCCGCAGGCCTCGCAATGGATCACGGGGATCGGGCAGCCCCAGTAGCGCTGGCGCGAGATGCCCCAGTCGCGCAGGCGGAAATTCACCTTGCGTTTCGCGACCGCGCGGTTGTTGCGCGTCTGGGCTTCGAGGCGACGCGCCACTTCTTCCTTGGCTTGCGCGATGGTCATGCCGTCGAGGAAGCGGGAATGGATCATCCGCCCCTCGCCATCATAGGCCACGTCCGTGACCGTGAAGGTGGCGGGATCGGCGTCCGGCGGGCACACCACGACGGTGTTGCCGAGGCCGTATTTGTTGACGAAGTCGAGGTCGCGCTGATCGTGCGCCGGGCAGCCGAAGATCGCGCCCGTGCCGTATTCCATGAGGATGAAGTTCGCGACATAGACCGGCAGCTGCCAGGTGTCGTCGAACGGGTGGACCGCGCGAATCCCGGTGTCGAACCCGAGCTTGTCGGCCTTGTCGATCGCTTCTTGAGCCGTGCCCGTGCGCCGGCATTCCTCGATGAAGGCGGCGAGTTCCGGATTGGTCGTCGCGGCCGCCTGCGCCAGCGGATGGTCGGGGGCGAGCGCCAGGAATTTCGCCCCGAACAGGGTGTCGGGCCGGGTGGTGTAGATTTCGACGTCGCTCTCGCGGTTCGGCGTCGTCTCGGGCACCAGGCCGAAGCGCACGAGCAGGCCTTCCGAGCGGCCGATCCAGTTGCGCTGCATGAGGCGCACCTTCTCGGGCCAGCCCTCCAGGGCATCGAGCTTGTCGGAGAGATCCTGCGCGAAATCCGTGATCTTGAAGAACCACTGGGTCAGCTCGCGTTGCTCCACGAGGGCGCCGGAGCGCCAGCCGCGGCCGTCGATCACCTGCTCGTTGGCGAGCACGGTCTGGTCCACGGGATCCCAGTTCACTTTCGCGGTGCGCCGGGTGACGAGGCCGGCCTTCAGGAAATCGAGGAACATGCGCTGCTGGTGCTTGTAGTACGAGGGATCGCAGGTCGCGATCTCCCGGCTCCAGTCGAGCGACAGGCCCATGCTTTTCAGCTGCGAGCGCATGGTCGCGATGTTCTGGTAGGTCCAGGCCTTCGGGTGGACCTTGTTCTGCATCGCGGCGTTCTCGGCCGGCATCCCGAAAGCGTCCCAGCCCATGGGATGCAGCACGTTGAAGCCCCGCGCCCGCTTGTAGCGGGCCACCACGTCGCCCATGGCGTAGTTGCGCACATGGCCCATATGGATGCGCCCTGACGGATATGGGAACATCTCGAGCACGTAATAGGTGGGGCGAGGGTCCGCGTTATCGGTGCGGAAAAGCTCAGCCTCGCTCCAGACCCGCTGCCAGCGGGCTTCGGCCTCTTTCGCGTTGTAGCGTTCCGCCCGGGGCGGTCGTTGATCCGTCGTCACAGCCATCTCGTCAGGCGGTCGCCCGCGGCGATCGCTTTCCAACACAAAGGAGCGCGGCTTGCGCCACGCGGGTCGCGCGGACTAGGACACAGCACGCCGCAGCGGTCAACGTTCCTGCCGCCGCACCGATCTCGAGGGATCGCACGAAGGCTCCCGCACGCCTGTTCCGCATTCGAGGATCCCCCATGGCCGAAGCCCCCGCCGTCCAAGCCCTGTCCGCCGTCCGAGAGGCGATCGCCCGGGCGGCCCGCGACAACGACCGCGATCCCGCCGACGTTACCCTCGTGGCGGTATCGAAAACCTTTCCCGCCGAGGCGATCGAACCCGTGCTTGCGGCCGGGCAGCGGGTGTTCGGGGAAAACTACGTCCAGGAGGCGAGGGCCAAGTGGCCGGCGCTCAAGGAGCGCTTTCCCGACGCGGAGCTCCACCTCATCGGCCCGCTGCAATCCAACAAGGCCCGGGACGCCGTGACCCTCTTCGACGTGATCCACAGCCTCGACCGGCCGTCCCTGGCGGAGGCTCTCGCGAAGGAGATCGCCAAGGAGACCGCCAAGGAGGGCCGCCGGCCGCGCCTCCTCGTTCAGGTCAATACCGGCGAGGAGCCCCAGAAGGGGGGCGTCCTGCCCCGAGACGCCGATGCCTTTCTGGCACTGTGCCGGGAACGCTACGGCCTTGCGGTCGATGGCCTCATGGCGATTCCGCCCGCCGAGGACCCGCCCTCCCCTCATTTCGCGCTTCTCGCCCAGATCGCCCGGCGTAACGGCCTGCCCCTGCTCTCCATGGGGATGAGCGCGGATTTCGAAGCCGCCATCCAGCTCGGCGCCACCCATGTCCGGGTCGGAAGCGCGATTTTCGGAGAGAGAACCAAGGCCGTGGAGGCATCCTGAGCGGAGCCCTCATCGAGCGGGACCGCTTCGACCTGGATGGATCCCACTCTGCCAAGTGTTTGGTTTCGCCGATGATCTAAGGCCGAGCAGGCTCCGACTGTTCGGGACCATGCTCCGGTGAATCATCGGTTGCGAGGCGAAGCGCCCACGCCTTTCCCTCTCCCCCGGGAGCGGGAGGGTGGCCCCTGCGTGAGCAGGTGTCGGGAGAGGGAGATGCTAGGCGTGGGTCTCCGCGCGTCGGAATGCACCCTCTTCCCTCCCCTCCATGAGGGAGGGAGCGCGCCCGAGCGGCGGCGGGCACTTGACATATCTTCCTATGTTGTGCATGTATGTTGATGTCCGCTGCTCCTGGGGCGCGCTCGCGAGGCGTCGTGGTGCGAGCAGCGGAGACAAGGCTCGGGCCTGGGCAGGACACGCATCCCGCACAGGCCCGGCGATCTGCCCGGACCCCTCCGACTGAGAGGGGGACGTCGCGGGGCTCGCTCCTCTGCAGAGGGGAGCCGTGCCGGGGAGCACCGTAAGGGGCAACCTCGTGAACCCTCGGGTTTGCTGATGGAAGCCCTGGAGCGCCCCGCCGGATCGTCGCAGAGCCGCGTCGAGCGGGAGGCGGTGTGGGTCTGCTCTCTGGCAGGCTTCCACCCACTACCCCCTGCCGGCTCCTGCCCGGGAGCAGGCTCATGCGCCTCCCGCTCTCCCCAGGAGATCAGGAGACCTCACGGCCCAAGCCTCGCACCGCAAGGTGGCGGGGATAGAGGCGCTAAAGCTCGGCGGAGGAAGGATTTCTCTGGCGTCTCGGGCGCTTTCGTGTATGGTGCCGGCGTCCGCGGAGGAACCTCTTGCGGATCCCGTTCGCAGATCAGACCGCGCTGGACGACATCCCGGCCCGGCCGCCGCGAACGAACCGGCCCCATGCTTCCCAAGAAGCGGGCCCACACATCCAAGCAGAAAGGATAACCCGATGTCGATTACGGCTGAGCGCAAGACTGCGCTGATGGCGGAACACGCGCGCGGCGCAGGCGATACCGGCTCCCCCGAGGTGCAGGTCGCGATCCTGACCGAGCGCATCAACAACCTCACGGGGCACTTCAAGACGCACGCGAAGGACAACCACTCCCGTCGCGGCCTCCTGAAGCTCGTCTCCCAGCGCCGTTCGCTCCTCGACTACCTGAAGCGCAAGGACGAGAGCCGCTACCGCTCGCTCATCGAGAAGCTCGGCATCCGCCGCTAGAGCATGATCCCGAAAAGTTGGAGACTTTTCGGACCAAGATCATGCGGCCGAACAAAGACTTAAGGGCATGATCCCGGGAAGTCGCCAGACTTTCCGGGAACAGATCATGCGGTAAAGCAAGAGCGAGCACGATCCCGAAGAGTCGCCCGACTGTCTGGGATCACACGGTGGAACAACAGCTTGGAGATCCCGATCCGATCCAGCCGGAACGGAGGGGGCTCAAGAGGTTGTCGCAGCAAACCTCGCCGCCCGGGCCGTTCCGGGCGGCCTGTCGGTTCAGGGCAGGGGCTCTGGGCTGAACCCGCGGACGACGCGATGACCATGGCAGGATCGCAAGGGGCTTCCGACGAACCCAGAGCCCCTTGCCGTCTTGCCCATGGCATCGAGCCGCCGCCCGACCGCTACGAAAGAAGGCAGACATGTTCGATACTCAACGCGAAGAAATGATGTGGGGCGGCCGCAAGCTCGTCCTCGAGACCGGCAAGATGGCCCGTCAGGCCGACGGCGCCGTCGTCGCCACCTACGGCGAGACCACGGTGCTCGCCACGGTCGTGTCCATGAAAGAGCCGAAGCCCGGCTTCGACTTCTTCCCGCTCACGGTGAACTACCAGGAGCGCACCTACGCGGCCGGCCGCATTCCCGGCGGCTACTTCAAGCGCGAGGGCCGTCCGACCGAGAAGGAGACGCTGGTCTCCCGCCTCATCGACCGCCCGATCCGCCCCCTCTTCGTCGAGGGCTACAAGAACGATACCCAGGTGGTCGTGACCGTGCTCTCGCACGACCTCGAGAACGATCCCGACATCGTCGGCATGGTGGCGGCCTCGGCCGCGCTCACCCTGTCCGGCGTACCCTTCATGGGCCCGATCGGCGCGGCGCGCGTGGGCTATATCGGCGGCCAGTACCGCCTCAACCCGCCGCTTCAGGAGATGGAGCAGACCACCCTCGACCTCGTGGTCGCCGGCACCGCCGACGCGGTCCTCATGGTGGAATCCGAGGCCAAGGAACTCGGCGAGGACGTGATGCTCGGGGCCGTGATGTTCGGCCACAAGCACTTCCAGCCCGTGATCGAGGCCATCGTCCGGTTGGCCGAAAAGGCCGCGAAGGAGCCCCGCGACTTCCAGGCCTCGGACGTCTCGGAGGTCGAGCAGGCCGTGCTCGCGATTGCGGAAAAGGATCTGCGCGAGGCCTACAAGCTCACCAAGAAGCAGGACCGGTACAGTGCCGTCGACGCCGTGAAGGCGAAGGTGATGGCCGAACTCGTTCCCGCCGAAGGCGAGGCGAAGTTCGAGCCCGAGAAGGTCAAGAGCGTGTTCAAGGACGCGCAGGCCAAGGTCGTGCGCTGGAACATCCTCGACGAGGGCAAGCGCATCGACGGGCGCGACGTGCGCACCGTGCGCCCGATCGTGGCGGAAGCGGGCATTCTGCCCCGCGCCCACGGCTCGGCGCTGTTCACCCGCGGCGAGACGCAGGCGCTCGTCGTGACGACGCTCGGCACCGGCGAGGACGAGCAGTACATCGACCAATTGGAGGGCACCCGCAAGGAAACCTTCCTGCTGCACTACAACTTCCCGCCCTACTCGGTAGGTGAAACCGGCCGCATGGGCTCGCCCGGCCGCCGCGAGATCGGCCACGGCAAGCTCGCCTGGCGCGCCATCCACCCGATGCTGCCGGCCTCGCACGAGTTCCCCTACACCCTGCGTGTGGTGTCCGAGATCACGGAGTCGAACGGCTCGTCCTCGATGGCGACGGTCTGCGGCGCATCGCTCGCGCTCATGGATGCGGGCGTGCCGCTCCGCCGTCCGGTGGCGGGCATCGCGATGGGTCTCATCCTCGAAGGCGAGCGCTTCGCGGTGCTCTCCGACATCCTCGGGGACGAGGACCATCTCGGCGACATGGACTTCAAGGTCGCCGGAACGGAGCAGGGCATCACCTCGCTCCAGATGGACATCAAGATCGCCGGCATCACCGAGGAGATCATGCGCGTCGCGCTCGATCAGGCCAAGGAGGGTCGCGCCCACATCCTCTCGGAGATGAACAAGGCGCTCACCGCACCGCGCGCCGAGCTCGGCGAGCATGCGCCGCGCATCGAGACGATGCAGATTCCCGTGGACAAGATCCGCGAGGTCATCGGTTCGGGCGGCAAGGTCATCCGCGAGATCGTGGAAAAGACCGGCGCCAAGATCGACATCAACGACGACGGCCTCATCAAGATCGCGTCCGCGGACGGCAAGTCCATCAAGGCCGCCTACAACTGGATCCGCTCGATCGTGGCGGAGCCGGAGCAGGGCGTGATCTACGAGGGCACCGTCGTGAAGGTGATGGAGTTCGGCGCCTTCGTGAACTTCTTCGGTTCCCGCGACGGCCTCGTCCACATCTCGGAACTCGCCCCGCGCCGAGTCGCCAAGGTCAACGACGTGGTGAAGGAAGGCGACAAGGTGAAGGTGAAGTTCCTCGGCATGGACGAGCGCGGCAAGGTCCGCCTCTCCATGAAGGTCGTCGACCAGGAGACCGGCGAGGACATGACCGAGAAGCTGAAAGCCGAGCGCGAAGCGGAAAAGAACCGCGAGCGCCAGCAGGCCGCCGGCGAGTAAGCCCTTACCGACAACCCCCGCATCAATCGATGCGGGGGTTTTTCGTTGCGGAGCGCTGATGCCTGAAACGATCACCTCGCTCCCCGAACTCGAAGCCCTTTACGGCGAGGTCGGTCATGCCTCGGGGGCGAAGGAGACGGACCGGATCACGCCTGAATACCGCGCCTTCATCGAGGCCGCGCCGTTTGCGGTGCTGGCCACGGCGGGCCCGGAGGGTCTCGACTGTTCGCCTCGGGGCGATGCCCCGGGTTTCATTCGGGTCGCGGACGAGCGCACCCTCCTGCTGCCGGACCGTCGCGGCAACAACCGGATCGATTCCCTGCGCAACGTCATCGAGAACCCGGGAATCGCCCTGCTCTTCATGATCCCGGGAGTCGGCGAGACCCTGCGCGTGAACGGACGCGCCACCATCTCGGTCGCGCCGGATCTCGTCCAGAGCTTCGCGGTCGGGGACAAGGCCCCGCGGTCGGTTCTCGTGATCGCCGTCGACACGGTCTTCTTCCAATGCTCGCGGGCGATCGTGCGCTCGAGGCTCTGGGATCCGGTAGTGCGCACGAAGCGTCCTGTCCCGACCGCCGGGCAGATGCTCGCGGCCTTGAGCGAAGGATTCGACGGCGAAGCCTACGACGAAGCGCTCCCGGCGCGCGTGCGGCAGACGCTTTACTGAGAGACGGGACTTGACCCGTCGAGCGGGGAGGGCCGACAAGCGACGCCTCGCCCTATCCACGACAAGGATCGTTCATGGACATTCAGCGCATCATACCCGGCCCCCGCATGAGCGGCGCGGTCGTACACGGCAACACCGTCTATCTCGCCGGTCAGGTCGCGCAACAGGCGGCGGGGAAGAGCGTCACCGAGCAGACGCGCGAGATCCTCCAGATCATCGACAGGCTGCTCGCAGAGGCCGGTAGCGACAAGTCGCGGCTTCTCATGGCCAATATCTGGCTCACGGATATCGGAACCTTCCAGGAAATGAATGCCGTGTGGGATGCCTGGGTGTCGCCCGGCAACGCTCCGGCCCGCGCGACCGTGGAGGCGAAGCTCGCCTCGCCGCAATACACCGTCGAGATCGCGGTGATCGCCGCGAAATAGGCGAGCGTCAAAGCGGCCGCTTCGCCGTCGCTACATGACCGGCACCCTATGGCCGGAGCGGCGATTGCCGCGAACCGACCAAGATCAGAGCCGCCGCAGCGAGACCTGCTCGATGCGGTGGCTTGCGCCCTTCTGCAGGATAAGGCTCGCCCGCTGACGCGTGGGCAGAATGTTCTCGCGCAGGTTCACGAGATTGATCCGGTTCCACAATCCTTCGGCCACCTCGATGGCCTCCGCCTCCGAGATCTCCGCGTAGCGCCGGAAATAGGAGAGGGGATCGCGGAACGCCGTGTGCCTGAGGCGCAGGAACCGGCTCACGTACCAGCGGTGAAGGTCGTTCTCGTCGGCGTCGATATAGACCGAGAAATCGAAGTAATCCGACACGAAGGGGATCGCCTGACCGTCCTTCGGAAGACGGGCGGGCTGGAGCACGTTCAATCCCTCGACGATGAGGATGTCGGGGCGGTCGATCACGGTCTCCTCGCCCGGCACCATGTCGTAGACGAGGTGCGAGTAGATGGGAGCGTGCACGTTGCGCTTGCCGGCCTTGATATCGGCCAGAAACCGCAGGAGCTTGCCGGTGTCGTAGCTCTCCGGGAACCCTTTGCGCTCCATGAGGCCGAGGCGGGTGAGCTCGGCGTTCGGAAACAGGAAACCGTCCGTGGTGACGAGGTCCACTTTCGGGGTGTTGGGCCAGCGGGCGAGAAGAGCTTTGAGGACGCGGGCCGTCGTCGATTTGCCGACCGCGACCGAGCCCGCGACCCCGATGATGTAGGGAACCTTGCCCTCGTTCTCGGCGAGGAGAAACCGCTGGGTCGCCTTGAAGAGCCCCTGGGTTGCCGCGACATAGAGCGAGAGCAGTCGCGAGAGGGGCAGATAAATGGCGATCACCTCATCGAGCGAGATCGGATCGTTGAGGGATTGAAGCTGCAACACCTCCTCGGCGCCCAGCGTCAGCGGCGCGTCGGCTCGTAGCCGCGCCCATTCGTCTCGGGTGAAGGTGCGGTAGGGGGAGAGGGCGCCTTCGGGAGCCGAGATTGCCTGATCCATGCGACGCCTAATCCTTTACTGGAGCGGGGGATCGGGACGCCTTTTCGGCGAGGCCCGACTGGGCGGTCCGCCGCTCCAGTTCCCTTAAGACATCCTGCAATGGGATACCGGCACCGTGCAACAGCACGAGGAGATGGTAGAGCACGTCGGCCGCCTCGGCCGTGAGCGCCGCCCGGTCACCCTGGACTGCGGCGATCGCGGCTTCCACGGCCTCCTCGCCGAGCTTCTTCGCGGCCCGTTCGGGACCGCCTGCCAAGAGCTTTGCCGTATAGGAGGACTCCGGCGAGGCCGCAGCGCGCTCCGCCACGATACGGGCGAGATCGTCCAGGGTGAATGCAGTCATCCCGCGAGAACCGCGCTGTGAGGACGAGCCGGGGCCGCCTCCGGGGGATCGAGGCGCATCCTGAGGCCTGCATCGGCCATGTAGGCCTTGGCCTCGCCGATCGTGTAGGTGCCGAAATGGAAGATCGAGGCGGCAAGCACCGCGCTCGCATGTCCATCCCGCACGCCCTCGACGAGGTGGTCGAGGGTGCCGACGCCGCCGGAGGCGATCACCGGCACGGACACGGAATCCGCAATCGAACGGACGAGAGCGAGGTCGTAGCCGCCTTTGGTGCCATCCCGATCCATGGAGGTGACGAGAAGTTCCCCAGCCCCAAGCGAAGCCACCTGCTTGGCGAAAGCCACGGCATCGATGCCCGTCGTGTTGCGACCGCCATGGGTGAAGATCTCCCACCGGTCCGGTTCGCCGGGTCCGGACACCCTCTTGGCGTCGATCGCGACGACCATGCATTGGCTGCCGAATTTCTCCGCCGCCTCGCGGACGAATTCGGGGTTCTTCACCGCCGCCGTGTTGATCGACACCTTGTCGGCGCCCGCCAGAAGCAGCGCGCGGATGCCCTCGACACTGCGCACGCCGCCGCCGACGGTGAGCGGCATGAAGCAGGCTTCCGCCGTGCGCCGCACCACGTCGAGGAGAATGCCGCGCGCTTCGTGGCTGGCGGTTATATCGAGGAAACAGAGTTCGTCTGCGCCGGCGGCGTCATAGGCCTTGGCGGCCTCGACGGGATCGCCGGCATCGCGCAGGTCGACGAATTGCACGCCCTTCACGACGCGTCCGTCCTTCACGTCGAGACAGGGGATGAGGCGAACCTTGAGCATGGTGTATCCGGGGGATTAAGCTTCAGACCGGCTCGCGCCGCACCGCCTTCAGGCGGGCGAGGGCCACGGCGGGGTCGATGCGCCCGTCATAGAGCGCGCGGCCCGAGATGGCGCCGGCGAGGACCGCACAGTCGGGCTCGGTGAGACGTTCGATATCGGCCATGGAGGCGAGACCACCCGAAGCGATGACGGGAATCGAGACCGCGCGGGCGAGCCCGAGAGTCATCGGGATGTTGAGACCCTGGAGCACGCCGTCGCGCGCGATGTCCGTGTAGATGAGGGCGGCCACGCCCGCGTCCTCGAAGCGGCGCCCGAGGTCTTCGGCGGTGAGCGTCGAGGTTTGCGCCCAGCCCTCGACGGCGACGCGCCCGTCCTTGGCATCGATGCCCACCGCGATCTTGCCGGGGTGGAGCCGCGCGGCCTCGCGCACGAAATCGGGATCCCGGACCGCGGCCGTGCCGATGATGACCCGAGCGACCCCTTTGGCGAGCCAGCCCTCGACGGTCTTCATGTCCCGGATGCCGCCGCCGAGTTGCACCGGAACCCGGACCCGCGCGAGGATCGCATCGACGGCCGCCCCGTTCATCGGCTTGCCCGCGAAGGCCCCGTCGAGATCGACCACATGGAGCCACTCGAAGCCCTGCCCGACGAATGCCGCTCCTTGGGCCGCGGGATCGTCGTTGAAGACGGTCGCCTGGTCCATGTCGCCCTGGACGAGGCGGACGCAGCGTCCCTCTTTGAGATCGATGGCAGGAAAGAGGATCACAGGTTCTATCCAAAAAGGGCGAAGTCAGTGGCGGAGAAGAGGAACATAGGGGTCCATGACAGAAGGCTGGCGTCGAAGGCAGGAAGCAGCATCAGGGAGTCTGCCTCCGAGACTCGTGAAGGCTCAAGGCCGCCAATTCAGGAAGTTGCGGATGAGCTTTAGGCCGAGCGCCTGGCTCTTCTCGGGATGAAACTGGGCGCCCACCATGTTGTCCCGCGCCACGATGGCCGTGACGGGCTCGCCATAAGCTGTGACGGCCACGACGTCGTTCATATTGGCGGGCTGAAGCGCGAAGGAGTGCACGAAATAGGCGTGCAGGCCGTTCGGCCCGGTCTCGATGCCGTCGAGCAGCGGGTGGTCGCGCTGCGGGTGCAGGGTGTTCCAGCCCATATGAGGCACTTTGAGCGACGGATCGTCGGGATGGATCGCGCGGACATCCCCCGGGATCCAGTCGAGGCCATAGGAGGTTCGATGCTCCAGACCCCGCGTCGCCATGAGCTGCATACCGACGCAGACGCCGAAGAAGGGCTTGGCCTGCTTGCGCACGGCTTCCGTCAAGGCTTCCACCATGCCGGGCACGGAGTCGAGACCACGGCGGCAATCCGCAAAGGCGCCGACGCCGGGCAGGACGACGCGGTCCGCACCCTTGACGGCCTCGGGATCGGAGGTGACCAGGATGGTCTCGTCGAGATCCGCTTCACGGGCCGCGCGCTCGAATGCCTTGGCGGCCGAGTGCAGGTTTCCGGAGCCGTAATCGATGATCGCGACGGTCACGGGCGGGCTTCCCGGACACTGGGGAAAGGCTGAGCCATGGTCCTCATCGCCCCCGCTCCGCTTCCGGGAAGAAGCCGATCACCGGATCAGGGTTGCGATAGGGCGCGACGGGAACCGTGAGAGGTGCCGCCGTACCGACCGGCCGAAGCGCGCTCTCCCGGGCGAGCCAGCGGGCGAAGGCTTTCGTCTCCGCTTCCTCGCGATCCGTGGCCGAGACCACATCCACGGCCGGCCGTCCCCGGCGGGCCAGAGTCCAGCGCTGCAGGGAATTGGCTTCGAGGCCAATCAGCGCTGCGAGCAGCCCCTGGGCCAGGAAAGCCGCAAAGGGCCGGACGTCGAGGGCGGAGAGCAGGACGTTGAAGGCAACGAGCACCACGAGGACGCCGAGCGCCGCGAGCCAAAGGCGATGCGCCAGAAACCACAGCACCGTGAACACGAAGGCGCTCCAGGAGAACCCGTCCCGCACAAGGACGGCGCGCTCGAGCGCATCAGGGTCTCCCGATTGGGCATCGTCGTCGAGGTGGAACGTATAGATTTTCATCGCAACCCCCTCTCCTAAAGGGTGCCTTTCGTCGACGGAACGCGGCCGGCCTCCCGAGGGTCGACGCTCACGGCGGTACGCAAGGCCCGGGCCAAGCCCTTGAAGCAGCTCTCGGCGATGTGGTGGCTGTTGGCCCCATAGAGCGTCTCCACATGGAGCGTGATCCCCGCATTGATCGCGAAGGCCTGGAACCACTCCGGTACGAGTTCGGTGTCGAAGGTGCCAACCTTCTCGGTCGGAAATGTGGTGCGGAACACAAGGAAGGGCCGCCCCGAGATGTCGAGGGCGACGCGGGAGAGCGTCTCGTCCATGGGGAGATGGATGTCGGCGTAGCGCGCGATCCCGCGTTTGTCGCCAAGCGCCTGGAGGAAGGCCTGGCCGAGCGCGATGCCGCAATCTTCCGTGGTGTGGTGCTGATCCACATGGAGGTCGCCCGTGACCTTGACGGTGAGGTCGCAGAGCGAATGGCGGGCGAAGAGTTCCAGCATGTGGTCGAGGAAGCCGACCCCGGTGGCGATCTCGGCCTTGCCGGTGCCGTCGAGGGCGATCGACACGGCAACATCGGTTTCGGCGGTGCGGCGGCTGACGCTCGCGGCGCGCATGGAGGGACCCTTGCTGGAACGGGAGACCGCGCCTTCTAGCAAGGCCCCGGGCGGAATGCCACCTCCCCGGCATCCATGTCGTGAGCGCCGCTGCCGCGTGCCCCTGTCATTCACGAACCGGAATGCCTAAATCGGGCTCTCCCGTCGCAGATTCCCCGACCCGAGGTTCCCACGTCCCGTGTCCGACGCCCCATTCATGCACGCCACCACCATCCTCATGGTCCGCAAGGGCGGCCGCGTCGTGATCGGCGGCGACGGCCAGGTCAGCCTCGGGCAGACGATCGTGAAGGGGAACGCCCGGAAGGTCCGGCGGCTCGCCAAGGGCAGCGTGATCGGCGGCTTCGCGGGAGCAACCGCGGACGCCTTCACGCTCTTCGAGCGGCTCGAGGCGAAGCTCGAGCAATATCCGGGTCAGCTGACGCGAGCCTGCGTCGAACTCACGAAGGATTGGCGCACGGACCGCTACCTGCGACGGCTCGAAGCCATGATGCTCGTGGCCGACCGGGAGGTCGGCCTCCTCCTCTCCGGCGCCGGCGACGTGCTGGAGCCGGAGGGCGGCGTCATGGCCATCGGGTCCGGGGGCAACTTCGCGCTCGCCGCCGCGCGGGCGCTTGCAAAGACCGACCAGGACCCGGAGGCGATCGTCCGGCGCTCGCTCCAGATCGCCGCCGAGATCTGCGTCTACACCAACAACAACATCGTGATCGAAACGCTCGACGCTGCAGCCTGACCGGCGGCGCCCCGACGCTCATCGAAGAAGCCTCATGACCACTTTTTCTCCTCGCGAAATCGTCTCCGAACTCGACCGCTACATCGTGGGCCAGCACGACGCGAAGCGCGCGGTCGCCATCGCCCTGCGCAACCGCTGGCGCCGGCAGCAGCTGGAGGGCCCCTTGCGCGAGGAGGTCGCGCCCAAGAACATCCTCATGATCGGGCCGACGGGTTGCGGCAAAACCGAGATCTCCCGCCGTTTGGCCCGCCTCGCAGGTGCGCCCTTCCTCAAGATCGAGGCCACGAAGTTCACGGAGGTCGGCTATGTGGGCCGGGACGTGGAGCAGATCGTGCGCGATCTCGTGGAGGTCGGCATCGGCCTCGTGAAGGAGGAGCGCCGCAAGCAGGTGCAGGCGAAAGCGCATCTCGCGGCGGAAGAACGGGTGCTTGATGCCCTCGTTGGTGCCACAGCCAGCGTGGCGACCCGTGAGAGCTTCCGCAAGAAGTTGCGGGCGAACGAGCTCGACGACAAGGAAATCGAGATCGAAATGACAGGCGGTGGCGGTTCGGGGCTACCCATGTTCGAGATTCCCGGCATGCCCGGCGCCTCGGTCGGGGCCATCAACCTCTCCGACATGTTCGGCAAAGCCTTCGGGGGTCGGGCGAAACTGCGCCGCACCACGGTGCAGGAAGCCTACGATCCCCTGGTCGCGGAGGAATCCGACAAGCTTCTCGACCAGGACGCCCTGGTCCAGGAGGCGATCCGGCAGGTCGAGAACAACGGCATCGTGTTCCTCGACGAGATCGACAAGATCGCCGGCAACCGCGAGGGCCGCGTCGGAGCGGACGTTTCGCGGGAGGGGGTGCAGCGGGACCTCCTGCCGCTCATCGAGGGAACGACGGTCGCGACGAAGTACGGGCCCGTGAAAACGGATCACATCCTTTTCATCGCATCGGGCGCCTTCCATGTCTCGAAGCCCTCCGACCTCCTGCCCGAATTGCAGGGGCGTCTGCCCATCCGGGTCGAGCTCTCGCCCCTTACGGTGGAGGATTTCCGTCGCATTCTCACGGAAACGGAGGCGAGCCTCATCAAACAGGCGGTGGCGCTCATGCAGACGGAGGGCGTGACCCTGAATTTCACCGAAGACGCCATCGATGCGCTGGCCCGGGTCGCCGTGGAGGTGAACTCCTCGGTCGAGAATATCGGCGCCCGGCGTCTCCAGACGGTGCTGGAGCGGGTGCTCGACGAGGTGTCGTTCACGGCCCCCGACCGTTCGGGTGAAACCGTCACAGTGGATGCGGCCTATGTGCGGGGTCAGGTCGAAGCCCTGGCCCAGAACACGGACCTGAGCCGATTTATCCTGTAGGCCGTCCGCGGCCCGCTTTCGAGCCGGGCGGCTCCAGAGGACCGGATCAAGGCAGGCCCATCCAGTCGCCCCGCCGAGGATGACGCAGGGGGTGCGCGGAACCCCATCCCCGATTCGCGGATTCCCGCCCCATGGCTCAGAAATCCCAGCATCGGGAACCGCAGAATCTCAGCGAGAAGGCGCTCGACATCCACCGGCGCCTCTGCACGGTCTACGAGTGCCCGATTCCGTACTTCCACTCGTACGACCCCTTGAGTGAGCTCGTCTCCTCCCTCCTCTCGCATCGCACCCGCAACGCTGATTCGGGGCGTGCCTTCAAGGCTCTCAAAACCCGCTATCCCGATTGGGCAAGCGTCCGGGATGCTCCCACGGAGGAGATCGAAGCCACGATCTCCGGCGTGACCTGGCCCGAGCAGAAGGCGCCCCGCATCCAGGCTGTTCTCCGTGCCGTCACGGAACGGCATGGGGAACTCACCCTCGATTTTCTGGGCGAGATGCCGGTGCGTGAGGCGCGCGCCTGGCTGCAGAGCATCCCGGGCATCGGGCCGAAGACAAGTGCGGCGGTGCTCTCGTTCTCGACTCTCCGGAAGGCCGCCCTTCCCGTCGACAGCCATCATCACCGGGTGGCACAGCGCACCGGGCTCATCCCGTTGAGCCTGGATGTGGGGCCCGCGCATGCGGTGCTGGAAGCCCAGCTTCCGCCGGATTGGAATGCCCAGCAGGTCTACGACAATCACGAGGTCCTGATGCTGCACGGGCAGCGGGTGTGCTTCTTCAAGAACCCTGCCTGCGACCGCTGCGTCCTCCTCGACCTGTGCCCTACCGGCCAGGGCCGGATGGAGGGGCGCCCGATGAACGCCGAGGCCCCGCGCAAGCCGGCCCCGTCACAGCCCAGCACGGCCGCGAAGGCTCGACTTCTCTAGGACAGGAGGCCCTGCTGCCGGGCGAGGTCCTGGAGATCCGCCTGTGGCCTTGCGCCGATATGGCTGATGACCTCTGCGGCAGCGAGACCGCCGAGGCGAGCGCAATCCGCGAGATCGAGGTTGCGGGCCAAGCCCGCCAAGAAGCCCGCGGCGAAGAGGTCGCCGGCGCCCGTGGTATCGACGACGCGCTCCACGGGATGAGCCGGCACGGCACGGGTCTCGCCGCGTGTGACCACGAGGGCGCCCTCCGCCGAGCGGGTTATGACGCCGAGAATGCTCTCCTCGCGCAACGCCGCCAGAGCGGCCTCTGCGCTCGATGTCCCGTAGAGGCTCTGGAGTTCGTGAATATTGGCGAAGAGGATGTCGAGGCTGCCATCCCGCATGAGGCCGAGGAACTCGTCCCGATAGCGGTCGACGCAGAAGGCATCGGAGAGGGTGAGCGCCACCCGGTTGCCGGCCTCGTGCGCAGTCGCCACCGCCTTGCGGAAGGCCTCCTTCGCGGCCGGCGGATCCCACAGATAGCCTTCGAGGTAGACGATGGACGCAGCCCGTACGGTCTCGGGATCGACGTCGTCCGGGGTAAGATTCTGGCAGGCCCCAAGATAGGTGTTCATGGAGCGCTCGCCGTCCGGCGTCACCAGAATGAAGCTGCGCGCCGTCGCGGGCCCGTCCTGAGCCGGCACTACCGCGTAGTGCACCCCGATGGCGCGCAGATCGTGGCTGAAGAGCCGGCCGGTCTCATCGGCCTTCACCTTGCCGATGAAGCCGGCGCGCACGCCGAGCGAGGACGCGCCCACGGCCGTGTTGGCGCCCGATCCGCCTCCCACGATGGTGGCTGGGCCCATGGCGCCGAAGAGTTCCTCGGCTCGGGCTTCGTCAATGAGCTGCATGGCTCCCTTGTGGATGCCCTTGGCGAGAAGGAAGGCCTCGTCGGTTTGGGCGATGACGTCCACGATGGCGTTGCCGAGCGTGAGCACGTCGAGGGCAGCTTGAGGCATCCGATTTCCTATCCGGGGAGGGTCGCGGGCCTCTCGCACCCCACACCCGGACGGTCAAGTCTCCGGATCAGACCTGATCGAGCTGAGGCACCTTGCCGGTAGCCTCGATCGGCTTGGCGGCGCTTGATTCATCGGGGCGGCGGGCCCTCATCTGCAGCTCGTCGAGCGCGCGGATCAGAGCCTCGCAATCGTGGGGCGACAGGGCTCGGATCTCCCGGGCGAGGCGGTTCGCGAGGAGCGTCGCCTCCGGGCACGTGCTGGCCGTATCGATCCTGACCCGGGGATCGGAGAGATCAGCCAGGCGGGCGAGTTCGTCGGCCTCGTCCCAGATGATGTTGAAATAGTGCATCACGCCCTGGATCAGCGTCCAAGTGGGCTTGCCCCGTTCACCCCGTTCCAGGGCGGACAGATAGGAACTCGACACCCCCAGATGCGCGGCCATATCCTTCAGGAGGAGACCCCGCTCCCGCCTGAGTTGCCGGACCTGCTGTCCGAAAGGCGTCATCGCTTCTCTCCAAGTCCGGTGCCGAATTCGCCCCGGCACCGGAGCTCCCCCTTCAAGCCGATGCCGGTTCTGCCCGGCCCCGGAACTCTTCGCCAGCCACACCACCGTCGCGCGGCTGCCGCGGAGCTTCACCTCGAGCCGCGTTAGGCCGTCTCGCGGCGGCGCCGGAGCCTCACATACAGGGCTCCCGAACCCCCATGATGCCCGGCAGCCTCGTCGAAGCCAAGCACCAGGGGGCGCAGGTCGGGCAGCCTCAGCCAATGGGGAACCATGCGCCGCAGAACTCCGCGTTCCTCGAAGATCGCGTCGCCTGAAGCAGCCCCGCCCTTCCCCGTGACGACGAGCACGACGGCATGACCCGCTCCCTGGGCGCGTCGCAAGAAGGCAAGCAGGGCATCATGAGCCTCGGCCTGACGCAGGCCGTGGAGATCGATCACCGCATCCACGGCGCGTTTGCGGCGCTTGAGGCCGAGGAGGGTTTGGCGTTCGATCGGCGCCAGGGGTGCCAGCGCCGGTCGGACGGGTAGCGGTACCGATGGCAAGGAGGGAGCCTCTTGGACTTTGACGGCTATGGGGCCCTCGGGTTCCGAAGGAGGAGCAGGAGGGGCAGCCTTGCCGGGCAGGGGGCGCACGCTGCGGGCGATCTCCGCCCAAAGTCGCCTCTCCTCGGGCCTCAAGGCTCTCGGCCTTCGGGTCTTGTTCAAGGCGCGTGATCCCAGGGCACGGCTGGGCTGGGAGCAACGTGCCTCCGGCACGCGGTCCCGAGGATTGGCAAGACCGGGAGCGGTATGAGGACTCGAGTCGCGTTCACGGCCCCGCGCCCTTCGGGCGGAGCACGACGAAGCGGACGGGGTGGCGCAGGAGCCCGGCCCGGGTGCCTGCCCCGGGTCCCGAACCGAAGAAGAAGTCGCCCCGCGCCGGGCCGACGATGGCGGAGCCGGTGTCCTGCGCCACCATGAGACGGCGCAGGGGTTCGCTGCGATCGAGGGTGAGCGGCAACTCGCCATCGAGCCACACCGGTAGGCCGTAGCTCCAGAGGCTGCGATCGACTGCCAGGCTGCGGCCCGGCGTCAGCGGAACGCCCGCCCCGCCAATGGGCCCGTCGGTAGCCTGCAACTCGTCGGCGATTCGGAAGAAGATGTAGGACCGGTTCATCCGCATGAGATCGCGGGCGGGACCCGGATTGTCCTGCAGCCAGCCCATGAGCCGCTCGAGACTCATCTCCGCCAGAGGGATCTCGCCCCGTTCCACGAGCACGCGGCCGATGGAGGTGTAGGGTTGGCCGTTGCGTCCTGCATAGGCGACCCGCAGGGCCTGACCGTCGGGGAGGCGGATGCGGGCGGAGCCCTGGACATGGATGATGAAAGCCTCGCCGGGTTCGCGGAGATAGAAGAGAGGCTTGGCGCGTTCTCCCAGCATCCCCTCCTCGATGGCGGCCCGGTCGGGATAGGGGGCGAGACCCGCGTCGGTTCGGCGGGCCGCCTGGACCCCGGGCGACAAGCCCGGCAGGGCCGTCCCCTGGGGTACGGCGACGAGATCGTCGGGCCGTCCGAGGAGGGGCGTTTGAAAGCCCTCTGCAGGAACGAGCGAACCCTCGAATTCAGGCTCGTAGTACCCGGTCAGGAAGCCCTTGCTCTCGGTCGGTACCACCTCGGCGGGCTCGAAATGCCTCTCGAAGAACATTTTGGCCTGGGGCGCGTCGAGGCTCGCCCCCAATCGAAGAGCCTCGCGGCAGATCGCAACGAGGGCAGCAGGGGAAGCCTTGGCGGGGCGAAGCTCCTCGCGGCCTTCGACGAGGGTCGGGCAGGTGCGGTGGAAGGTCTTGTAGGCAGCCGCGTGATCGTCCTCGGCCCAACCGGCGAGCGCCGAGAAGGCGAGGGGTCGCATTTGCGCCCCGCGAAATTCGGCCTCAGCGGGCGCCGGAGCTGTCATGAGGAGCACCAGGGCAGCGACCAGCAGGTCAACGAGCGGCAGGGCGAGGCCGTGGACTCCCTGCCGGCCCGGGGTCACTGACCCGCTTCGGTAGCGACGAGTTGCCAGTTGGGATCGCGACTGCCCAGGGTGCGGGCGAAGGTCCAGACATCCGTGACATCGTCCACCGTGTCGGGGCTGCCGTCGACGACGGCGCCGGCCGCATCCCGGGTGGCGGTGATGAGCTTCGAGAGGAAGCGCACCATCACCTGGGCATTCGCTCCCCTGACCTCGACCCCGATAATCTCGGCTTTGTCGATCGACACGAATGTGGTCTCGACCCGCTCGCCGCGGCGCTCCCGCTCCACGATCGCCCGCTCGAAGCCGTCATAGACCTCCCGGGACAGAAGGCCCTTCAGAATCTTGCGGTCGCCCTGGGCGAAGGCCGTGACGATCATCTCGTAGGCGGCTTTGGCGCCATCGACGAACTCGTGGGCGTCGAAGGGCTCCGCGCGGGCGATCTCGTCGAGGCCGGTCGCGATCCGGGAGCCCGGCTCCGCGATGCCCTTCCAGCGATCCGCGGGGGCCTCTGCGACCGCAGTTCCGATCCTCTCCGGTCCGGCACCTGGCAGGCGGACCACATTGTCCTCGTCTGGGCGAGGTGTGGGCGCCCGCCCCGCGGGTGGATCGCGGCGGGTGAACGGATCGAGAGGGGGCTGCTCATGGCCTGTCTTCTGGCCGAGAACTGACCTCAGCTTCCAGATCACGAAAACCGCGAGGCCAAGGAAAATCAGGGTCGTGACAAAGGAATCCTGCATCGTCGATCCGGTCTTGAGCCTCTTCGCCCAGCCAAGGAGCCGCTCGCCTCGTCACGAGCGGCAGCCGGCGGCGATTGGTCTTGAGCCATATGGGGTGCGGGGCTCGTAACATCCACCCGCACCTGCAGCAAGCAAATCGCCCAACAAGCCGGCCCATTCAACATCGATGCGAAGCCGACCCGGATCGCGGCAGGCCGTTAGACACGGACACCGCGCTCAAGCTTGTTCAACCCCAGGAAGCATGCTAGCGCGAGGGCCATGTTGCCCATGGTGAAGAGGTGATGTCATGCGACATCCTCACCCGGGCATCGCATCCTTTTCCGCGGAGTTTTCAAGATGGCCGACAGCCCGGCAACCAATGGCGCGCAACCCGACTTGACGCCGTCCCTCAATGCCCTGGCGCAGTACGCGAAAGATTTCTCGTTTGAGAATCCAAACGCGCCCCGCTCGCTTCAGCCCCAGGAGCAGGGCCCTCAGATCAACCTGCAGGTGAACGTCAACGCCAAGCAGCTCGCCGAGGCCGATTTTGAGGTCGACCTCACCCTCGAGGGCGATGCCAAGGCCGGCGCCGAGGTGCTGTTTGCTTTCGAACTCACCTATTCGGGCGTTTTCCGGGTGCGGAATATCCCGCAGGAGCAGCTGCATGCCGTGATCATGATCGAGTGCCCGCGCCTGCTTTTCCCCTTCGCGCGCCAGATCGTGGCCGAGGCGGTGCGCAACGGGGGCTTCCCGCCTCTCTATATCGACCCGATCGATTTCGTGGGTCTCTATCAGCAGCGCGCCGCCGCCCAGGCCGGCACCCCCAGCCAAGTCGTTTCCTGACGCGACAGCGCGATCCCGCTCTTATTGAACCGGATCGCGTCCTTTACCTCTCGGGCGGCCTCACGATCCGATTCGCCGGGTCCCAGCTCTTCGAATCGTGATTGAGGCCTCAACCCGCGGTCGTCTTTTCCCGGAGATACTCCACCCAGAGCGGGTTCGACCCGAGCTTCGCCACGAAGGCGGCATGGGCTTCCCGCTCCGCATCCGTGAGACGAGAGATCACGACCCGCGGCCGCTCCTCCCGAGGTGCGGCCGTTGTCGTGACGGCGGCGACTGCTTTGGATGTGGGAGCAGCGGTCAGCCCGAGGTCGGCCTGTTTGCCGCCGATGAGCTCGATATAGACCTCGGCCAGGATCTCGGCGTCGAGGAGCGCGCCGTGCTTGGTGCGCCGCGAGTTGTCGATGCCGTAGCGGGCGCAGAGGGCATCGAGGCTGTTCGAGGCGCCGGGATGCTTGCGCCGCGCCATCGTGAGGGTATCGACCACCCGGTCCATCTCGAGGCGAGAATGGCCGGTTCGAGCGAACTCCGCGTTGAGAAAGCCGATGTCGAAGGCGGCGTTGTGGATCACGAGCCGCGCATCGCCCACGAACGCCACCAGATCGTCCGCGACCGCCGCGAAGAGCGGCTTGTCCTTCAGGAAATCGTCGGTGAGCCCGTGCACCGCCACGGCACCCGCTGCCACGGCCCGCTGCGGATTCAGATACGTGTGGTAGGAGCGCCCCGTCGGCACATGGTTGACGAGCTCGACGCAGCCGATCTCGACGATGCGGTCTCCGGCGGTCGGATCGGTGCCGGTGGTTTCGGTGTCGAGGACGATTTCGCGCAGCATCGGGATCCGGGGGTTAGGGTTGGGCTCCGAGCATAAGCCCGGGCTGCCCCATATGGGTTCCGTATCGGGTCTGGGCCTGAGCATCGGCCCGGGCCATCCCGTGTAGGTCTTGTCTCAGGGTCACGGCCGGAGCACGCGCCCGGGACGTCCCGCGAGGGCTTCCAGGATAGAACGCACCTGCGCTTTCGCCGAAGCGAAACCGCGGCTCGTGTCCACAAGGAAATGGGCTTGTTCCCGCTTGGCCACGTCCGGCATCTGTTTGGCGAGGATGGCGTCGAACTTCTCCGGGGTCATCCCGGGTCGGGCGAGCACACGCCCGCGCTGGACCTCGGCCGGCGCCGTCACGACCAGAACGGCATCGCATCGTGCAGCGCCTCCCGTTTCGAGGAGGAGTGGGATGTCGAGAACCACGAGGGCGGCACCGGAGCGGCGGGCGGCCGCAAGAAAGGCCTCCTCCCCGGCGCGCACGAGGGGGTGAACGATCGCTTCGAGGGCTTCGAGACGCTCCGGGCGGCCGATGACCTCGGCCCCGAGTCGCGCCCGATCGACCGCTCCGCCGGATGTGGTGCCGGGAAAGGCGGCCTCGATGAGAGGTACGGCCGCGCCGCGGTAGAGCGCATGGACGGCGGCATCGGCATCGTGCACGGGGACACCGAGCTCCCGGAAGATTGCGGCGGTCGCCGACTTGCCCATCCCGATGGAGCCCGTGAGCCCGATCACGAAGGTCACGGGTGGCCTTCGCTGCCGGCCGCGACGAGGGCATGGGGTTCCGGCCTCATCGACGGCGCTTGCTGAAGGTCATGGTAGGGCATTGCGGCGTCATCGGCGGCCCTCGATGTCTCGGACGAGAAGCGCCCGAAGCTCCCGCGTGACCTCGGGCGTCACGCCGAACCAGCGGGCAAAGCCCGGCACCGCCTGGTGGAGGAGCATCCCCAATCCATCCACGGTTCTGAGCCCTCGCGCCTCTGCGGCGGAGAGAAGGGGGGTCTTGAGGGGTACATAGACGATGTCTGCGACGACGGTGCGGGTCGAGGCCGCCGAGAGGTCGAGGTCGAGCGCGGGCTGTCCGGCCATCCCAAGGGAGGTGGTGTTGACGATGAGCTGCGAGCGCCGGACGAGAGCATCGAGGTTAGAGAACAGGTCGAGGTCGAGCCTTCGACGATCGAACCGGTCCCTGAATGCGCTGACGAGTTCGACGGCCTTGTTGCTCGTCCGGTTGGAAACCATGACCTGGCCGATGGGGCGCTCCACGAGCCCGGCAACGATGGCCCGCGCGGCACCGCCGGCCCCGAGGACGAGGGCGGATTCCATGCCCCGTTCCCAACCGTCGCCCAGGGTTTCGTCCAGATGCGCCATGAAGCCGAGGACATCGGTATTGTCGCCCCACAGCAAGCCGTCCTCCAGCCAGAGCGTGTTCACGGCCCCAAGCCTTTCGGCGCGCTCGGTCCGCCGATCCACATTATTGAAGGCCACCTCCTTGTGCGGGATCGTCACGTTGCCGCCGACGAAGCCGCGCTCGCCGAATTCCAGGAGAAAATCGGCAAAAGCGTCAGGCGCGACGTCGATGCGCTCGTAGGACCCCGCGATGCGGTGCCGCTTGAGCCAATGACCATGGATGAGGGGCGAGCGGGAATGCCCGATGGGATGCCCGACCACGAAGGCCTTGATGGTCCGGCTTTCGCCATGAGGGACGCCGGGGCCGCGCCCGATCACGCGAGTCTCGATCATCGGAATGTCCTAGAACGCCAACAGACCGCGGGCGCGCAGACGCCGGATCAGGGGGCGAAGCGGCAGTCCGAGGATCGTGGTGTGATCCCCCTCCACGCGCTCGAAGAGATGCGCCCCGATTCCCTCGATCTCGTAGGCCCCGACGCTCCGGAGGGCCGTGTCGCCAGCGGCATCGAGGTAGCGGTCGATTTGGGCTTCCACCAGGGCTCGCATGGTCAGGGTTGCGCTCTCCACGAAAGTTTCCACGACGGCTCCCCCCTGAGCCAGGGCGACGGCGGAATGAAGCTCATGATCCCGGCCGCTGAGGGTCAGGAGCTTTTCTCTCGCATGTGCCCGGTCGGTTGCCTTGTGGAGAACCTGCCCCCCAGCGTCCAGCACCTGATCGGCCCCAAGAACGAGGCGCTCGGGACTGCGCCGGCTCACGGCCAAGGCCTTCTCGGCCGCAAGCCTTGAGGCAAGCGCGCGCGGATCGAGGCCCTCGTCCCGAGCGGCGCCCTCGATGGCGCGCTCGTCCACTCCGGGGGCTTCCGTGTCCACGGGAAGCCCTGCGCTTTCGAGGAGCGCCCGTCGCGTCGGGCTCGTGGAGGCGAGGAGCAGGGGGGCCGGGCCAGTCCAGACCGAGGCATCCGTTTTGCGATCAACTTCGCCGGTCCGAGCCACAATGTTCACTCGGCGATGAATTTCAGGCGGTGATCGCGATAGAGATCCAGGATCGCGGCAGCGGTCTCCTCAATGGAGCGGCGGGTCACGTCGATAATGGGCCATTGGTTCCGCGCGCAGAGGCGGCGAGAAAAGGCGATTTCCTCGGCCACCGCGTCCCGGTCGACATAGGCGGTGTTCTCGTCGGCGCGCAGGCTCAGGAGACGGTTTTGGCGAATCTGAACGATGCGCTCGGGGCTGGCGATCAGTCCGACAATGAGGGGTTTGCGGGTGGATTCGAGAGCTGTCGGGGGCTGTACCCCGGGAACAAGGGGGATGTTGGCGGTCTTCATGCCCCGGTTTGCGAGATAGATAGCAGTCGGCGTCTTCGAGGTGCGGCTGATCCCGACGAGCACCACATCGGCCTCGTTGAGGTCGTGGGGCAGTTGGCCGTCATCGTGCATCAGGGTGAAATTCATGGCGTCGATGCGTTTGAAGTATTCGGCATTCAGCATGTGCTGCGCTCCGGGCCGCGCGATCGAGGCTGCTCCCAGGTAGGATTGAAGGAGCGAGTGGACCGGGGAGAGCACCGACAGATGCGGGGAGCTGGTGTCGCGGCAGACTTGCTCGAGAGGGCCCGAGAGTTCGGGGTCGACGAGAGTGTAGAGTACGATGCCGGGCGCGGCCTCGATCTCGGCGGTGACCCGCTGGAGCTGCGTGGGCGAGCGGACGAGCGGATAGACGTGCTCGATGGCGGAGATGCCTTCATACTGGGCCACGACCGCGCGGGCCACGGTGATGAGGGTTTCGCCGGTGGAATCGGACACCAGATGGAGATGGAAGTAGCTGCGCCCCAAGGCGGTCTCCTGAAACGGCTGCCGGTCGCGAGACCGGGATCCGATCCCCTTACCTGGAATCGGCTCTTGTTTCTGGGTGGTCGCACGGTCTTCACGTGAGCTGGAGCTATCTCACTCGAACAGCCTTCCGTTCCGAGAGGCCGTGTTGTTTTGACGTGAGCCGGATCCACTTCACCCGAAAATGGTCTCGCTCAAGCCCTGTATGGGGGTCTGAACAAGGAGTCGAGAGATGTGGATATGTCGGCGCGGGCGGCCGGTCCAGGGTAGGGGGCACGTTCGGCCGTCGGCTCATCGTGAACATGACTGCGGGAGTCGATGGCCTGGGCTGCCGGGTGGGAGAATCCGGCACCGATCCGATTCGTGAATCGAGTATCCAGGCGGAATCGCGTGTTAGGGGTTTGTTAAGCTTTAAGATTTCGGAAACCATTGGGGCAGCGTGCCCTACAGGTTACGGAAGCGTTAACGCGAGGGGCGGTGTGGACGAGTTGTGGACGGACTTGCGGCTCCAGGATTCACGCTCCAAGAGAAACAACAAAAGACTTAAAGATATTCTTTGATCTGTAGAAGGAAGGCCTGTGAACACGAGCCCCGTGCCTATCATTCGCCCTCAGGCCAATGCACCCGACAAGCCGATCCTCAAGGTCCTCGGTGGCGAAGCCGTCTGGCCTCTCCCGATCTGGATGATGCGGCAGGCCGGCCGTTACCTGCCTGAATACCGGGCGACCCGTCAGGAGGCCGGTTCTTTCCTGGACCTCTGCTACAACCCGAGGCTCGCCACCGAGGTCACCCTCCAGCCGATCCGGCGATTCGGGTTCGACGGGGCGATCCTGTTCTCGGATATTCTGGTCATCCCCCATGCACTCGGACAGGACGTGCGCTTCGCCGAGGGTGAAGGGCCCCGCCTCGACCCCGTCACCACATCGGCGGATCTCGCCCGTCTCGCCGACGAATTGCCCCTCGACCGCCTCGATCCCGTCTTCGAGACCCTCGACCGCCTGAAATCCGCTCTTCCGCGGGAAACCACGCTTCTCGGCTTCTGCGGTGCGCCCTGGACGGTGGCGAGCTACATGATCGCCGGCAAGGGCACGCCGGATCAGGCGCCGGCCCGCATCCTGGCCTACCGAGATCCCTCGTTCATGGCGGCGCTCATCGACCGGCTCGTGCGAGCCTCGACCGCTTACCTGATCCGTCAGATCGATGCGGGCGCCGAGGCTGTGCAGCTGTTCGAGAGCTTCGGCTCGGCGCTGCCGCCCGCCCTCTTCGGTCCCCTCTCCTTCGAGCCGATCAGGCGCATCGTCGAGGCGGTCAAGGCAGCTCGCCCCGCCGCGAAGGTGATCGTGTTCGTACGCGGCGGCGGAGCCAACCTCGAGCGGTTCGCGCAAGCAGGAATCGGCGACGGCCTCGCGCTCGACTGGACCCTCGATCCCGCCCGCGTGCGCCCCGCCCTGCCCGCTCGTCTCGCCACACAGGGCAACCTCGACCCGCTCGCCCTCATCGCCGGCGGAGAGACCCTCGCGAGCGGCATCGACCACATCGTCGCCTCGGTGCGGGGTACGCCCCACATTTTCAATCTCGGGCACGGCATTCTGCCCGAGACCCCCATCGAACATGTCGCCGAGATGATGGCCCGGGTACGGAGTGCCGCCTGAGATGCTCTATCTCTGGATCAAGGCTTTCCATGTCGTGGCCGTGATCGCCTGGATGGCCGGAATGCTCTACCTGCCCAGGCTCTTCGTCTATCACTGCGACGCTCCCGTGGGCTCGCAGCAATCCGAAACCTTCAAGGTCATGGAGCGGCGGCTTCTCAAGGCGATCATCAATCCCGCGATGGTCGTGACCTGGGTACTCGGTCTCGTGATCGCCTGGCAGGGGGAATGGTTCGCCTCAGGCTGGCTCCATGCCAAGCTCGCCCTCGTGATCGCCCTCTCGGCCGTCCACGGGATCTATGTGCGCCGCCTCAGGGAATTCGCGGAAGACCGCAACACGCGGCCGTCTCGCTACTACCGCATCCTCAACGAAGTCCCGACCCTGATGATGGTCGGAATCGTGGTGCTTGTGATCGTGAAACCGTTCTGAGGCTATGGGGGTCCTGAGGCATCGCTGATGGGAAACTCGCAGGAGCCTGCTTACGTCCGCGGATGCCCAGCCTCCAGGGGTAAGCCAGGCCAAGGATCGTTGACCATGAATGCTGTGTGTGATGGGCGCGAGCTTGGCCAGCCGGATCGGATCCGAGGCCGCCACTGTGCTCGAAGCCTCTCGAAAGGGCTGTCTGTCCGCGAAGTAATGGTCAGGCTCAACGCTTGCGACCCCGCTCCAGGCCTCCTTCCGCCTCCTGAGCCGTACGGGACCCTCACCGGAGGGCTTGAGCCCCGCGCCGAAACAGTCTAAACAATCGGTCCTTCCTCCTGACAGGCTGATCCGCGCCGAAGTCTCCGCGCTGACTTGACGCTGAGCCGTGTGAATGCGGTTGCCTGTCACACGTTTTCTCCTTCGTCCTGCCTGCGGTGCCCCTCACCCCGCCCGCGCCCCCTCCTTGTCCTATCCCGAGAGTGTTCCCGATGAGGGAAATCAAGCTTCAAGACCTCAAATCCAAAGCGCCCACCGAACTCCTTGCCTTCGCGGAGGAACTGGAGGTCGAAAACGCGAGCACCATGCGCAAGCAGGAGCTCATGTTCGCCATCCTCAAGCAGCTCTCCCAGCGCGAGACCGAGATCATCGGTGCCGGCGTCGTCGAGGTTCTGCAGGACGGCTTCGGCTTCCTGCGTTCCGCCGACTCGAACTACTTGCCTGGACCGGACGACATCTACGTCTCCCCCTCGCAGATCCGCCGCTTCGGCCTCAGGACCGGCGACACCGTCGACGGGCCGATCCGGGGGCCCAAGGAGGGCGAGCGCTATTTCGCCCTCCTGAAAGTGAACACGATCAATTTCGAGGATCCGGAGAAGATCCGGCACAAGGTTCACTTCGACAACCTGACGCCGCTCTACCCCGACGAACGCCTGCGCCTCGAAGACGAGAACCCGACGAAGCGGGATTTCTCCGCCCGGATCATCGACATCGTCGCCCCGATCGGCAAAGGCCAGCGCGCGCTCATCGTGGCGCCACCCCGGACCGGTAAGACGGTTCTCCTCCAGAATATCGCCCAATCGATCACGGCGAGCCATCCCGAGTGCTACCTCATCGTGCTCCTCATCGACGAGCGGCCCGAGGAAGTCACCGACATGCAGCGTTCCGTGAAGGGCGAGGTCGTGTCCTCGACCTTCGACGAGCCGGCCTCCCGGCACGTGCAGGTCGCCGAGATGGTGATCGAGAAAGCCAAGCGCCTCGTGGAGCACGGGCGCGACGTGGTGATCCTGCTCGACTCGATTACGCGCTTAGGCCGCGCCTACAACACCGTCGTGCCCTCCTCCGGCAAGGTGCTCACGGGCGGCGTCGACGCCAACGCGCTCCAGCGCCCGAAACGCTTCTTCGGCGCTGCCCGCAACATCGAGGAAGGCGGCTCGCTCACCATCATCGCGACCGCTCTCATCGATACCGGCTCGCGGATGGACGAGGTGATTTTCGAGGAGTTCAAGGGCACGGGCAACTCGGAAATCATCCTCGACCGGAAGGTGTCGGACAAGCGCACCTTCCCGTCGATCGACATCACGCGGTCCGGCACCCGCAAGGAGGAACTGCTCGTTCCCCCGGACGTGCTCAAGAAGATGTACGTGCTCCGCCGGATCCTCAATCCCATGGGGACCGTGGACGCGATCGAGTTCCTCCTCGACAAGCTGCGGCAGACGAAGTCGAATTCGGATTTCTTCGATTCAATGAATACGTAGGGCGGCCCTCCACCCTCTTCACGACCGGAAGCGGTGCAGTGGCCGGGCTCGTCCCGGCCACTCTGCGTTTCGGAGCGATCCCCGTTCCCTCTGCAGTCCTGACCCATGGTGATGCTCCGCACGACCGATACCATCTTCGCCGCTGCCTCCGGCTTCGGGCGTGCCGCGGTGGCGATCATCCGCATCAGCGGTCCGGCCACGGGTGCGATCCTCGAGGCCTTGGCCGGCGGCGTTCCCGATCAGCCCCGCCGCATGAGCCTGCGGGTGCTCCGCCATCCGCAAACCGGAGAGGCCCTCGACCAGGCGCTGGTGGTGTGGATGCCTGGGCCGAACAGCTTCACGGGAGAAGACCAGGCGGAGCTGCATATCCATGGGGGGCTTGCGGTTCGATCCGCCATCCTGGCGGCTCTCGGTCTCATCGACGGCTGCCGCGCGGCTGAGCCCGGGGAGTTCACCCGGCGGGCTTTCCTCAACGGGCGCCTCGACCTGAGCCGCGTCGAAGGCTTGGCGGATCTCATCGACGCCGAGACGGAGGCGCAGCGCCGCCAGGCCCTCCGGCAACTCGAAGGGCTCCTGGGCCAAGCGGTCGAGGCTTGGCGCGAGGAAGCCCTGCAGATTCTGGCGCTGCTCGAAGCGGCTCTCGACTTCTCGGACGAGGGGGACGTGCCCGAGGGGCTGGAACGGGAGGCCAGGGAGCGGGGGGAGCGCTTGTGGGCAGCGCTCGCCGAAACCTTGGCTCGCCCCTCCGGCGAGCGCCTTCGCGAAGGCTTCGTGGTCGTGCTCGCGGGGGCGCCTAATGCGGGCAAATCCACCCTGCTGAACGCCCTCGCCCGCCGGGACGTCGCCATCGTGTCGCCCATCGCGGGCACCACCCGGGATGCCATCGAGGTGCGCTGCGACCTTGGCGGGTTGCCGGTGGTTTTCGTCGATACGGCGGGTTTGCGGGACAGCCTCGATCCCGTGGAGCGGGAGGGTGTCGCGAGAGCGCGTGCCCGCGCCGCCTCCGCCGACTTGGTGTTGTGGCTGGCAGCCCCGGACGCCGACCCCGTCCGGCCCGAGGGCGCGACGCCCGGGCTGGTGGTCGGGACCAAGGCGGATCTTGCGGTTGTACCCAGTGCCGATGTGGTGGTCTCGGCCGCGTCGGGCTTGGGCCTCGACACCCTGCTGGCCCGCATTGAGACCGAGGCCCGGTGGGCTCTGGGTGGAGGGGATGCGGTGCTCACCCGAGAGCGGCACCGGCAGGCCCTGGAGCAAGCATCGGCAACCCTCGACCGGGCACTTGAACTCCTGCGCCGCGATCAGCCCATGGAACTCGCCGCCGAGGAAATCCGGCTTGCGACGCGCGCCATCGGGCGCATCACGGGCCGGGTGGACGTGGAGGATATGCTTGACCGGCTGTTCGGCTCCTTCTGCATCGGCAAGTGAGCATTCATGAAGAGTTCTTTTCGACCCCGTTAGTTGTACCTCTGTTCGCATTCGGCTCGGCTGAGCGCGTCGCTTGTGGGGGCCACGCGGTCCGGGTTCCAGGGTGCTTGGATTCCGCTGACAGTCCACTCGTCTCCCGATTGCGCTGGGCATGTAATGGCGCCCTTCGCCACGCGGGGAGCTCATGGAAATAGAGATCAACCTACGCCCTGCGCGCGATGACGACGCCGATGATGTCAGTCAACTGATCGTGTCTGCGCTTCGCGAGACGAACGCCATGGATCACACGCCTGAGGTTATTGCAAAGCTCGAACGGGCGTTCAGCCCCGATGCTGTACGGCACCTCATGAGCAAGCGAAAGATCGTCGTTGCAGTCTCCGAAGATCGTATCGTTGGAACCGCGAGCCTGGAAGGTGATAGGGTCCGTACGGTGTTCGTCGCGCCCGATGTCCAAGGTCAAGGCATTGGTACGCGTCTTATGGCGCAGGTTGAAAAGATCGCCCGCTACGATGGAATACCGACGCTCTTCGTTCCGTCATCCGTAACGGCTGAAAAGTTTTACGCCAAGCTTGGCTTCGAAGCAGTCCGTGAAAGCTACCATGGCGACGAGCGCACCATCAGCATGAAACGCTATTTGGTGCCGACGTAAGAGGGACTTCCGGACCGAGGGACTACCCCGGTGCGAAGTCCGGTGGGAGCCAGGATTGTTTCACGTGAAACAGGGCCGCTCGGTCCGAGAGGGATTTGACGGATGCGGTGGACCTCCGTACATCCGGGCCTGGAGTTCCCATGACAAGCACCTTTGATGTCATCGTTGTCGGCGGTGGCCATGCCGGCGCTGAAGCTGCGGCCGCAGCGGCGCGTCTCGGCGCAGGTACGGCACTCGTGACCCATAGAGTCGCGACCATCGGGGCCATGTCCTGCAACCCGGCTATCGGTGGTTTGGGCAAGGGACATCTGGTGCGCGAGATCGATGCCCTCGATGGGCTCATGGGGCGGGTAGCCGACCGATCCGGCATCCAGTTCCGCCTCCTTAACCGTCGCAAGGGTCCCGCCGTCCGAGGCCCCCGAACCCAGGCCGATCGCAAACTCTATGCCCGCGCGGTTCAAGCGGAACTGGCGGCCATCCCCAGCCTCGTGATCATCGAGGGGGAGGTCGACGACCTCCTGATCGACCAAGGCCATGCCGCCGGCGTGATCTTGTCCGATGGTCGTCGCCTCTCGGCCGGGGCAGTTGTGCTCACAACTGGCACTTTCCTTCGAGGACTGATTCACATCGGCCAGGTCAAGATCCCGGCTGGTCGGGTCGGCGAAGGGCCGGCACTCGGCCTATCGCGCACGCTCGAACGCTATGGTTTTGCGCTGGGTCGTCTCAAAACCGGCACCCCTCCCCGCCTGGATGGGCGGACCATCGATTGGGCCGGTCTCGACAAGCAATCCGCCGATGAGAACCCGATTCCTTTCTCAACTTTGACCGAGCGGATTACTGGGCCTCAGATCGAGTGCGGCATCACTCGGACGAGCGCACTTGGCCATGATCTCATCAGAGCCAATATCCATCGGGCGCCGATGTACTCCGGTGACATCCAGAGCCGCGGCCCGCGCTATTGCCCCTCCATCGAGGACAAGGTCGTGTGCTTCGGCGACCGGGATGGCCACCAGATTTTTCTGGAGCCCGAAGGTCTCGATGATCCTCTCGTCTATCCCAATGGAATTTCCACCTCCCTGCCGGAGGATGTCCAGAGGAACCTCCTGGCCTGTATTCCTGGCTTAGAACGGGCCCGGATGGTGCGCCCGGGCTATGCCATCGAATACGACTATGTGGATCCGCGAATCCTCGACGCGACGCTGCAGACCCGTGCCCTCCCGGGTCTTTTTCTCGCCGGCCAGATCAATGGCACGACCGGCTACGAGGAGGCTGCTGCCCAGGGACTGGTGGCTGGTCTCAATGCAGCTCGGCAGGCTGGAGGATGGGACGGGATCGTGTTCGACCGTGCCGAGTCCTATATAGGTGTGCTGATAGACGATCTCGTGACCCGAGGCGTCAGCGAGCCGTATCGGATGTTCACCTCCCGGTCCGAGTATCGTCTGAGCCTGCGCGTTGACAATGCGGACGAGCGGCTCACACCTCGAGGCTTGGCAGCGGGATGCGTGGGTTCCAGGCGCGAGCAGGCCTTTGCCCGTCAACAGGAGGAACTCTTCCGCCTGCGAGAAAGGCTCGACGAACTCACCTTGACCCCGCAACAGGCAGCGCGACACGGGCTCGATTTGAACCAAGACGGTCAGCGCCGCTCCGCCTACCAAATCCTCTCCTACGCCCATGTCGAGTGGCCTCGTCTCGCAGCGGTTTGGCCGGAACTCGCGGCAGCCCCCGAGGGTTTGACACAGCGCCTCAAGACCGATGCCACTTACGCCGTGTATCTCGACCGGCAGGCGGCAGACATCGCGGCCTTCCGCCGGGACGAGCGTGCCGCGCTATCTCCGGACCTCGACTTCCACGCGCTCCCGGGTCTCTCGAACGAGATAAAGGCCAAGCTTTCTCTGGTCCAACCCCGAACCCTCGGCCAGGCTGCTCGAATCGAAGGCATCACGCCGGCTGCGATCACGATCCTGGCGGCTCATACGCGGAAGGTCGCCCAGCGTGGAGCGGCTGGCGCATGAACCTCTGGTCGGGAGCGCCTGCCCTTCGAGACTTCGATGTTTCACGTGAAACAATCGAGAAGCTGACATTGCTCGTCGACGAACTCGCCCGCTGGCAGTCCATCAAGAACCTCGTTGGGCCGGCAACCTTGGAGGAAGTCTGGTCCCGCCACATTGCGGATTCCCTTCAACTTCTCGATTTGGCGCCGGACGCCCGGACGTGGCTCGATCTCGGATCCGGTGCCGGGTTCCCAGGGCTCGTCGTCGCTATCGCCGGTGCCCACCGCGGCCTGAAGGAAGTTCACCTTGTGGAGAGCAACGATCGTAAATGCGCCTTTCTGCGCCATGTTGCCCGCCTCACCGCTGCCCCCGTCACCATTCACGCGAAACGCCTGGAAGACGTCATCCCTGGCTTCGTCGGTCTCACCGATATCGTCTCGGCTCGTGCCCTGGCCGCCTTGGACCAGCTCCTGGCTTGGACCGAGCCCCTGTTGACGACGGGTACAACCGGCCTGTTTCCCAAAGGGCGTGATGCCACCTCTGAATTGACCCAAGCCCGCAAAACCTGGACATTTGCGCTCGATACCTATCCGAGCCAAACCGATTCCAGCGCTCGCATCCTCAAGATCACGTCTCTCGGGAAAGCCGCCCCATGACCGATCAAACCCCCTTCGAGAGCGGCGCCGGCACTTCTGTCTCCCCGTCCGCCAGCGAGCAGACAGCCTCCGCTGCGCCGCCGGCTCGTCCCCGCGTTCTCGCGCTCGCCAACCAGAAGGGTGGAGTCGGCAAGACCACGACGGCGATCAACCTCGGTACGGCCCTGGCTGCCATCGGGGAGCGGGTCCTCATCCTCGACCTCGATCCCCAGGGTAATGCCTCTACGGGGTTGGGAATCGACCGGAAGAGCCGCCGGGTCTCCACCTACCATGTGCTTGCCGGGGAAGCGTCGCTTTCAGCTGCTGTCGTCGAGACCGTGGTGCCCCGACTTCATGTCGCCCCGTCCACGCTCGACCTCCTTGGGCTCGAGTTGGAGATCGCCCATCAACGCAACCGGGCCTACCGCCTGCGGCTTGCCATCGAGGGCCTCGCGGGGACGATGGGCGACGACCCCTTCACCTATGTGCTGATCGATTGCCCGCCCTCTCTGAACCTCCTTACGATCAATGCGCTGACGGCGTCGGACGCGGTGCTGGTGCCGCTGCAATGCGAGTTCTTCGCTCTCGAAGGCTTGAGCCAGCTCCTGAAGACGGTCGATCAGGTGCGCTCCACCCTCAATCCCCGCCTGTCGATCCACGGGATCGTGCTCACCATGTTTGATCCGCGCAACAACCTCTCGGGGCAGGTGGTGGCCGACGTTCGCCAATTCATGGGCAACAAGGTCTATGAGACCATGATCCCCCGGAACGTGCGGGTCTCCGAGGCGCCGTCCCATGGCAAACCGGTCCTGCTCTACGACCTCAAGTGTTCCGGATCCCAGGCCTACCTGAAGCTCGCCTCCGAGGTCATTCAGCGCGAGCGGGTGCTGCGCGCAGCTTGAAACAATCAACAAAGGGCGGGCGTTCGCGGCCCCATGACTGGAGCATGTGCGGCCCGGGCCTCAGAACAACAGGGACCAGAAGAACCATGAAGGAGCGGTCGGCGATGGCGGAAGAGGGCGGCAAGCTGCGGCTCGGGCGGGGTCTCGCAGCCCTCATCGGTGATGTGGGCGACGAGATGGGCACCACCGAGCGCGCCCGCGGGCCGCGCCGGGTTCCAATCGAGTTTCTGCGCCCGAACCCGCGCAATCCGCGCAAGTCGTTCGACGAGGGTGAGTTGCAGCGGCTGGCCTCTTCGATCCGGGAGCGAGGCATCATCCAGCCGGTGGTGGCCCGCGCCATTCCATCCATGCCTGACGTCTACGAGATCGTGGCGGGCGAACGCCGCTGGCGCGCCGCCCAGGCTGCAGGGCTCCACGAGATTCCCATCGTGGTGGTCGAAATCGACGACAAGACCTCGCTCGAATACGCGATCCTCGAGAACGTCCAGCGCTCCGACCTCAACCCCATCGAAGAAGCGGCGGGCTATCAGCGGCTCCTCGATGAATTCCGCTATACCCAGGAGGAGCTGAGCAAAGTGATCGGCAAGAGCCGGTCGCATCTGGCCAACATCGTGCGGCTCCTCGATCTGCCCGCGGGCGTCAAGGAGAGGGTGATCGCGGGGGAGATCACGGCCGGCCACGCCCGGGCCTTGCTCGCCGTCAGAAATCCCGAGGCCGTTGCCCGCCGCGTCGTGGAGCAGGGCCTGACCGTGCGCGACGTCGAAGAGATTGCCTATGCCGACAACGGCAATGCGGAGCCGAAGCCTGGGCGCCGACGGCGCATGCCGGTCGAAAAGGACCCTGATACCCGTGCCCTTGAGCGGGCGCTGGAGGATGTGCTCGGCCTCGCGGTGTCCATCGAGCACAAGGGGAAGGGCGGTGAACTCCGCATCAGCTATGGGACGCTGGAGCAACTCGACGCGCTCTGCCGCCGGCTCAACGCCTCCGGGGCTTAGCGCCTTCAATCGAGGCAGGTACAATCCAATCCTGAGCTAACGCGATCATCTACGCGACCACGCCGACGAGTGCCGATACCAAGTCTGGGGATCCGTCTCTCGATCCCATCCCAAAGCCTGCCTTGCCGGCCCCGCCGGGCGTCGCTAGAGAGGCGCCGAATTCTCCGCGCACCTGCTTGCGCCTTCGAAGCCCCCCGGAGACCCCATGCGCATCGACGCCATTCCCCTCGGCAAGAATCCCCCGCACGACGTCAACGTCGTCATTGAAGTCCCGATCGGGGGCGAGCCCATCAAGTATGAGATGGACAAGGATGCCGGCACCCTGGTGGTGGACCGCTTCCTCTACACGGCCATGCGCTACCCCGGGAATTATGGTTTCATCCCCCACACTCTGTCGGGCGATGGAGACCCTTGCGACGTGCTCGTCGCCAACACCCGAGCCATCATCCCGGGTGCTATCATGAGCGTGCGGCCCGTCGGGGTGCTCATCATGGAGGACAATGCCGGCGAGGACGAGAAGATCATCGCAGTTCCCTCGGCCCACCTCACCCAGCGCTACGACCGGGTGAAGAACTACACCGACCTGCCCGACATCACCCTGAAGCAGATCGAGCATTTCTTCGAGCACTACAAGGATCTGGAACCCGGCAAATGGGTGAAGATCCTGCGCTGGGGCGATGCCGCCGAGGCGCATCGGCTCATCAACGAGGGCCTCGAACGGGCGCAGAAGAAGGGTTGAGCAGGCTCCGCCGGACGACCCGAGGGTTTTTAGGAGGTTCACGACGAGCCTCGGGCGCCGCTATAGCGCTTCCCCGCGCAGGAGCCGTGGCGTCTCGGCCTTGGCGAGGCCCGCAGCCTCGCGCATGAACATCCGCTTCAGCGCCGGCAGGCGGTCGACGATGCCGAGCCCGAGGTCCCTGGCGAGGCGGACCGGCAGCAGGTCGTTCGAGAACAGCCGGTTGAGGCCGTCCGTCACCATGCCCATGGCCGTGATGTCCACCCGCCTGGCCCGTTCGTAGGCGTCCAGCGTTGCGGCGCCGCCGGGGTCGAGACCGAGGCGCATGGCATCCGCGACGATCTCGGCGAGGGCGGCCGCGTCGTGGAGCCCGAGATTGAGACCCTGTCCCGCGATGGGGTGAATGACATGGGCAGCATCGCCCAACAGAGCGATGCGCTCGGCGACGAATTGGCGCGCCACCCCGAAGGAAAGAGGGTAGGCCTGCGGCTTCGTCTCAAGCGCGATCCGCCCGAGCTGATGGCCGAAGCGCCGCTCGAGTTCAGCGAAGAACGCCGAAGCCTCCGAGGCGAGCAGTCCGGGAACCCGTTCGTTCCGCTCCGTCCAGACGATCGACGATCGATGACCGAATGCTCCGCCGGGTGTCAGGGGCAGTATCGCGAAGGGGCCCGAGGGTAGAAAGTGCTCCACCGCTCTCCCCGCGTGATCCCGCTCATGCGAGATGGTCGCGACGATGCCGGATTGACTATACGGCCAGGAAATCCAGGCGATGCCGGCAGCCTCCCGCAGTCGCGAGCGTCCGCCATCGGCAGCCACAAGCAGAACCGCCTCGATCGGTGCTTCCCCGGCCACGCGCACGCTGATGCCAGCCAGGCCTGTCGTAAAGCCTTCCACCCCCACGGTCTTGAGGATCACGCCGGCGCCCCGGCACCTCTCGATGAGGGCGGCCGTCAGGCTCCCGCCATCGAGGATGTGGGCAAAAGGTTCGCCGGGCTCCACCTCCCCCTCGAAGGTCAGGAACGTGGGGCGCACGGGATCGCCTACCCGGCTGTCGGTAACGATCATGCTGAGGATCGGCTGAGCCCCCGCGGCGACATTGTCCCAGACTCTAAGGGCCTGGAACATCAGTCGGGCAGCGGCCGCGATCGCATAAGCGCGGCGGTCTCCCGCCGGATCGCGGCGGAGCGCCGGGTCGCACATCACGACCTCCACACCCTCCCCAAGGGCTGTTTTCAGGGCGAGCGCCAAGGAGAGGCCTGCGAGACCTCCTCCGGCAATGACGATACGAGGTGAGGTCACCATAACGTCCGTTGTTGGGCGCGGCTCGCCGGCGAGCACCGCGCCAAGCCGTGGGGAGCGAGTCGACCGTTGCAATCCTTGTTTGGAGCGCCGACGACGTAGGTCAAGCTTGACCTGCCCGTGGCGCTCCCGGATGGATGCTGCCCCGCATTCCGAGGAGCAATCAGGAGAACCGATGTCGCGCGCCGTCGAGGACCTTCTCGCCATCCTTGATCTGGAATCCCTCGAACACAACCTGTTCCGGGGCCGCAGCCCGCAGGTCGGCTGGCAAAGGGTGTTCGGAGGGCAGGTGATCGGGCAAGCCCTGGTCGCGGCCTGCCGAACGGTGGAAGGGCGGCGCCCCCACTCTTTGCATGCCAACTTCCTTCTGGCCGGCGACCCGAGAGTCCCGATCATCTACGAGGTCGAGCGCCTGCGAGACGGCCGCAGCTTCACGACCCGCCAAGTGAAGGCAATCCAGCACGGGCAGTCAATCTTCACGATGTCGGTGTCTTTCCAGGTGGACGAGCATGGCCTCGACCATGCTGCGCCCATGCCCGCTGTGCCGGGGCCGGATAGCCTGCCCAGCGAGGCCGAAATCAAGACGAGCGTCATGCCCCTGATGCCTGATCCGGTCCGAGCATATTACGAGCGTGAGCGGCCGATCGAACTGAAGCCCGTGGAGTTCGAGCGCTATACGGCCCGCTGACCCCGGGAGCCGCGTTTCAATGTGTGGTTCCGCTCTTCCTCGCCGCTCCCGGACGATCCGGCGATCCACCATTGTGTTCTTGCTTACGCCTCGGACCTCACGCTCCTCGACGCCTCCCTGGTAGCTCACGGTCGCACCGTCTTCGAACGAACGATTCAGGCTGCCAGCCTTGATCACCCTCTGTGGATCCATCGTCCGTTTCGGGCCGACGAGTGGCTGCTCTATTCCCAAGATAGCCCCAGCGCCTCGGGCGCACGCGGCTTCTCGCGCGGGCTGATTTTCTCACACGACGGCACCCTTGTGGCTTCTGTAGCGCAGGAGGGCCTGATCCGGGACCGCAGAGAGGGTTAGGCAGCCCAGATCCTAACCATTCTGCGTGAATCTTATGCAAAATCGTCCGCCGGCCCGGGAGCAGCGTCGAGTGTGCCTATATTTTGAGCAGTAAAGGGCGATCTAAGAGCCAGATAGGCACGATTTGGCATCGCTAAACGCCGTCCCTACGGACATTGAGGCTACAATCCGACGTTCCCTCCACTGCTCTGCCCCATCGACTTGGCACGGGGTTTGAATCCCCGCACTTGGCACCCGCCTCGACAAGGCGAGTCAGTGAAACCGCACGCCTGGGCTTGGCCAAGCCTAGCGGCATCCCACGGGGGCAACCTGAATGAAAATCGTGATGGCCATCATCAAGCCTTTCAAACTCGACGAGGTTCGTGACGCCCTCACGGGACTCGGCGTGCACGGGCTCACCGTCACCGAGGTGAAGGGCTACGGGCGTCAGAAGGGCCATACGGAAATCTACCGCGGCGCCGAATACGCGGTGAGCTTTCTGCCCAAGCTGAAGATCGAGGTCGCCGTTGCGACTGATCTCGTCTCCCGCGTCGTCGAAGCGATCACCGTTGCCGCCCGCACGGGCCAGATCGGCGATGGCAAGATCTTCGTCACTCCTCTCGAACGCGCGGTTCGCATCCGAACCGGCGAGACCGACGGTGACGCCCTTTAGACGATCCCTTCTCGACCTGCGCTGCGCGCAGCCGAGCCCAAACTCTTTCGGAGCTATTCAATGAACCTTCGCTCAATCCTTGGTTCGACCTTTGGCGGACTCGGGCTTGCGGTTCTGGCGAGTGATCCCGCCCTTGCCCAAGCCGCGGCCCCGGTGCCTAACAAAGGCGATACCGCCTGGATGCTGCTCTCAACAATCCTCGTCCTGCTCATGGTCGTCCCAGGTCTCGCCCTGTTCTACGGCGGCTTGGTGCGCACCAAAAACATGCTCTCGCTGCTCACGCAGGTTTTCGCGATCGCCTGCATCGCGGCGCTGATCTGGGTGTTCTTCGGCTACAGCCTCGCCTTCACGAACGGCGGCGGCCTCAACGATTTCGTGGGCGGCTTCTCAAAGGCCTTCCTGCGCGGCGTCGATGCCACCACGGTCGCGGCCACCTTCTCGAACGGCGTGGTGATCCCGGAACTCGTCTATGTCTGCTTCCAGATGACCTTCGCGATGATTACGCCAGCCCTCATCGTCGGCGCTTTCGCGGAGAGGATGAAGTTCTCGGCTCTCGTGCTGTTCACGGTGCTGTGGCTCACCTTCATCTACTTCCCGATGGCCCACATGGTCTGGTATTGGGCGGGTCCCGATGCGGTCGGCACTGCCGCCAAAGCCGTCGCGGACGCCACGGATCCCGCCGCCAAGACTGCGGCTCAGACCGCGCTCGACGGCGTGCTCGCGGATGCCGGCCTCCTCTACAAGTGGGGCGCGCTCGATTTCGCCGGTGGCACGGTGGTGCACATCAATGCGGGCATCGCGGGCCTCGTCGGCGCGCTCCTGCTCGGCAAGCGCATCGGCTACGGCCGCGACCTCATCGCGCCACACTCGCTCACCATGACGATGATCGGCGCCGCTCTCCTGTGGGTGGGCTGGTTCGGCTTCAATGCGGGCTCAAACCTTGAGGCCAACGGCACCGCGGGCCTCGCGATGATCAACACCTTCGTGGCCACCGCCGCGGCAGGCCTTTCCTGGCTCTTCGTCGAATGGGGCGCCAAGGGCAAGCCCTCGCTCCTCGGTCTCCTCTCGGGTGCGATCGCCGGTCTCGTGGCCGTCACTCCGGCCTCTGGCTTCGCCGGTCCCATGGGCTCCATCGTGCTCGGCCTCGTAGCGGGCGCGGTCTGCTACGTGTTCTGCTCCTCCGTGAAGAACGCGATCGGCTACGACGACTCCCTCGACGTGTTCGGCATCCACTGCGTCGGCGGCATTCTCGGCGCAATCGCGACGGGCATTCTCGTCAACCCGGATCTCGGCGGTGCCGGCATTCCGGACTATGTCTCGAAGCCGGGCGAACTCGCGGTCGCCGAGTACGTGTTCGGTACGGCCGTGTGGGCGCAGATCAAGGCCGTGCTCTTCACCATCGCGTGGTCGGGCATCGGCTCGGCGATCCTCTTCAAGATCATCGATGTCACGATCGGCCTCCGCGTGACCCAGGAAGAGGAGCGGGAAGGCCTCGACCTCGCCGATCACGGCGAGCGCGCGTACAACTACTGACGCTGTGGTGGGCTGCTCCGGCCCACTGCCCTGCGGCCCGGTAGAGCCGCCTCGAAACCCACCACGCAAAAGCCCCGGCCTTACGACCGGGGCTTTTGTACGCGGTACGCAAACTTGAACGCGCAAACGCAACTGAACGCAATGCACTAGCAGGCCCAGTGACGGGCTTTGAGACGAAGGATCGAAGCCTCCATCCTGATCTAACAACGCGAATCAGACCCCCACGTTCCTCCGACGAAATGAAACCTTTTCCATTTGTCAAGCCAAGTTTGAAATCCGAAAGGCTTCGCGCCGATCTTTCTCACAGCACCGCCCCTACGGGGCAAGGAAATGGGCCGATCGGTGCGTAGGGTTAAACGCCCCTTAACTCCCAAACTCTAAGCTCCCCCGATCCTCCTCCCGGCGGCCTCGTGCTCCGCAGGGTTGCTTCGCAAGATTCTTGACCAGGTTCATCGATGCGTGTGACCCACCGTTCCCGCCCAGCTCCGGACAGCCTCCCGGATGTCGCGCGCGCTTTCCTGGTTCGGCGCACCCGGGAGCTCGTGGGCCTCGGCATGTTGCTCTGTGCAGCCCTGCTCGCCGTCGCCCTTGCGACTTGGTCCGTAGACGATCCGAGCCTCAACAACGCTACGGATACGGCGGTGCGAAACGCGCTCGGCTGGCCCGGCGCCATGGTGGCCGATCTCACCATGCAGCTGTTCGGACTCGGCACGCTCGCGGCCCTGGCGCCGATCGCCCTCTGGGGCTGGCGCCTCCTGCGCCTTGGCGCTTTCGCCCGCGGCCAGCTGCGCGTGGCACTCTGGATCTTCGGCGCAGGCGCGGCAACCGCCATGGTGAGCGCCCTCCCGCCCACGGCGCGCTGGCCGCTGCCGACGGGACTCGGCGGCGTCGCGGGCGATGCGCTGCTCGCGGCTGCCAAAGCCATCACCGGAATGTCGGGCGGCGCCGGCAATGCACTTCTCGGGATCGCTTTCGCGGGGATCGCGATCCTGTCGCTGACCGCCGCCTGCGGCTTCGGCTTCTCGGAGGATCCCCATGCGTCCGCACCCGCCAAGGCAGGCGAATGGGACGACACGGACGAGACCGCCCGCGATGACGAGCCCGGCTGGGGCATCGTCTCGTTGGGGGCCTTGGCCCATGGGTTCATGAGCCTGACGGCGAGCGCCCGCCGCTGGCTCGAAGCCCGCCGCGGCACCGATGCCCTCACGCCTGCCGGATTGACCGGTGGTATGCTGACCGGCCGCCGCGAACCGGACGAACCCATCCGCCCCCGCCGCGACCCCTCCTTCGGATCGGCGCCCAGGGATGCGGACGAGGCCCTGCCCCGGGCCACTCCCGCGGTCCATGCCGACGGCGAAGACGACGAACCCTGGAAGGCCGACGAGCCTCCCGTACTGTCGCCGGCCCGTGTCTCTCCCGCGGCCGCGGCTCCGAAGCCCGGCAAGCGGATCGTGCGCGAAACCCAGGCGCCCTTCGAGCGAAGTGAGGGCTACACGCTGCCGGCGCTCGGGCTCCTCGCAGAGCCCAAGAAGCCGGCGACGCCAACCGTCTCCGCCGATGCGCTGGAGCAGAACGCCACTCTCCTCGAGTCGACGCTCGAGGATTTCGGCGTCAAAGGCGAGATCATCAACGTTCGTCCCGGTCCTGTTGTGACGCTCTACGAGCTTGAGCCAGCTCCGGGCACGAAGTCCTCGCGGGTGATCTCGCTCTCGGACGACATCGCCCGCTCGATGAGCGCGGTCTCGGCCCGCGTCGCCGTCGTC
>JAESFL010000142.1_pt1 | contig 70040 bp, 75 predicted proteins | sample 9269401 | NCBI WGS metagenome assembly JAESFL01 (sample SAMN14506025, study PRJNA617098) | algae metagenome | isolation source: Gloeocapsa sp. UFS-A4-WI-NPMV-4B04 and co-occurring heterotrophs from desert... | place: USA: Utah | collected 2006-10-01 | reverse complement strand
CTTCGCGATATCAAGGCCGATCGTGACAATCTCAGGCATGATGAGTGGCTCCTCTTCGGTTCTCCAACATGCCCATTCTGGCACGTCTGACGCTGGTGGAGGGCGCCATCCACGACATCACGTTAACCAGCCTCGGGCGCATTGAGGCAAATTCGGCCGCACGACAGTTTCAAGCGGCGACATTCGCCGCGACTTTCCACGCTGCCATGGTGTTGAGGCGGTGAAGGTGGGTCGCACGGGCAGAGCGGCGGGAGCGGGGTGGAACGAAAAGGTTGCGGACGGCAGAGAACACGTTGACGAACCTCTGCAGCTCTCCGGCAGATTGAAAGCCTTGCATCACCCGCTCTCGTCGCCGGAACGGTAAATGCGAATTCTCCGCCCGATTGTTGAGCCCTTTGTGCGAGCGGTGTTCGACGTCTGGCATGACCTGACGCCGAGCGGCCGCGTAGGAGCCAAGCTTATCGGTAATCATCCGTCGTGGCGGGCCGCCCTGTTTCTTCAACAACCGCTTCAGCAAACGCCTGGCGGCTTTGGTGTCGCGGCGGCTCTGGACGATTTCATCCAGCACATAGCCGTCCTGATCAACCGCCCGCCACAACCAGTGTTTCTGGCCAGAGATCGTGACTACGACTTCGTCGAGATGCCAGATATCACGACGGTTCGGTCTCTTGCGCCTGAGGCGGCGAGCGTAGTCCGGTCCAAACTTCAAAGCCCAGCGGCGGACCGTCTCGTAGGAGACGAGAATGCCGCGCTCGAGCAACATCTCCTCAACCAGCCGCAGGCTTAATGGGAACCTGAAATAGAGCCAGACCGCGTGGGCGATGATCTCCGGTGGAAAGCGATGGCGTTTGTAGCTGACGGACTTGATCATGCCGCCCATCTACACGCCTCGCTCTGATACTCGGGTTAACGTGACAACACCGCCTTCAGGAAGGTCCGGAACTTCGCACCGGCGTACCGGCCTCCTACGAGACAAATGATCGCCAGCCATCCTGCAATGAGAGCTACAATCCATAGCAGATCACTGATTGATCCTGTTTCCACAATAGCCTTTCACCTATTGCTCCGAAGACAATCGGGAGGGAGCGCGGCTCTCTGAGCACGAGGCTTCCAGTGTTAAGCTCCCTCAGGCCGTTTCCTCAGATTGAGGCTGCGACTCTTTCGGCAACTCATCTGACCGATAGATTCTCAAGTCGTCCTTCAGGATATCACGGAGGCGGATCAGGGCGTCGCGATGTCGAACCTCGATCTTGGGCGAGCTTACCCTCTCGTCGATCAGCCTCAATAGCGAAAGAATGTCGGCTTCAGGCATGACCCAGCCACGCGTTCTCTGCCGCATGAATGACCTCCAAGTGCTTCCGGCCGGGATTTGGAGGGTCGAGCTTGGGTGTTCAAGAGACTGGACCTCACCCTTGCAAATCCGGTCGGAACGGCAAGCATCCAACGAAACTATGGAGTCTGGGTCGCGTTAACTTTTGTTCTGCATGAACGGAGGGCAGCATGTGCCACTATCGAGGATCATATATGTCCGAGGACAAGGCGAAGGCTGATCGCCAGCGGGCGCTTGAAGCCAAACGCACCCAAACTGTCGATAAGCTGAAGCAGGAGGCCGACACAGCGGCCCAGAAGGCAATGTCCACCCCAGCAAAAGAGTCTGTTCCGGCGAAGTAGCTCGACGCAACATTCGAGCGACCCAGCTAATACCATGCCCCGCCAAGGCGGGGCATTCCACACTGGAGGCGCGACATCGCCGCCACCGTCTCGTGCAACAACATAGGGGCGGAAAGCCTCAATGAGAACTCGGCACCTCACAGCGCCGAGTTCAAGGATTTTACTTGGCCCGCTATGGCCGATCCTGATCATGGCAGGATCAGTTAAGCAGCCTTCTTCGAGCGACGACCCTTTGCGGGAGCGGCATCATTGACGACAGGCTCCACTGGAGCCTTGCCCTTCCTGCGCTGCTGGCCGAGCCCCATGGTCTTAGCAAGCTCGGAACGCGCCTTGGCGTAGTTCGGCGCAACCATCGGGTAGTCGCGGGGCAATCCCCATTTCTCCCGGTACTGCTCGGGCGTCATGTCGTAGGTCGTGCTCAGATGGCGCTTGAGTGACTTGAACGACTTTCCGTCCTCCAGGCAGATGATCGCATCTGGAGTGACCGACTTCTTCACCGGAACAGCCGGGATCAGCTCAGCCTGAGGCTCGGTCTGCTGACCCTGTGTGGTCTTCGTCAGAGCGGCATAGACGGAAGCGAGCAGCGACGGCAAGTCAGTGGCAGGAACGGAGTTGTTGCTGACATAGGCCGAGACAATATCAGCACAAAGTTCGATGTAGTTCGGAGAGGTTGCGCTCTCGCTCATGATGTTTTTGCCCTCGGCTGCACGGGCATTGATGTGGGGAGGTGTATAGAACGAATCATTGTTCTAACAGGATCAGCAGGAACGGCCCGTGCAGCACAACAAAAGCCTGTGATCTGCGCCGCACCTATTCCTCTTCCTTCAGTTTCGCAAGGTCCATCTACCAGAGGTAGGATTGTTTATTGGTGCTGCGCCACTGAATCGTAGCATCAGTTCCTGTTTACCTTAAACCCACTTTGAGCCGGGGCACTAATCTGAGATTCCCTATGATTACTGATCCAAAATGAGGAGCAAATTACCCACGGGTGTCTACAAGACGGATGTTTCCACGATAACTCGTTCCAGTCATCCGCTTCGAGAGAAATGCTGATACGTCCGCAGCATTCATAGGTTTTGCATAGAAGTATCCTTGGGCATTGTGACAGCCCAACGCCCGCAGCCGTTGCGCTTGCCCCTCCGTCTCCACACCTTCTGCCGTGACTTGAAGGTTCAAACTTCTTCCAAGGCTGACAACCGCAGCGACGATAGCCTCATCCTCTGCATCCTGCTCTAGGTCCGCAACAAAGCTTCGATCAATCTTCACGTGATCGACTGGAAACTGCTTGAGATGGGTGAGCGACGCATAGCCCGTCCCAAAGTCATCAAGCGCAATGAGCACACCTTGCTGGTGAAGTTGCTCCAGGATTGTGGCTGCGACCTCAGAGCGCCTGCCAAGCAGCACTGTCTCGGTGACTTCAACCTCAAAGTTCTTGGTCGGAATGCTCTTCTCGTCCAAAAGATGCAAAATATAATCTGCAAGATCAGGCTGTATGAACTCAGCCGCTGATAAATTGACGGCTATTTGTCCGGGGTCGAGCCCAGCATCAAGCCATAGCCGCATGTCCGAGGCTATTCGCGCCATGAGGTGACGCCCCATCTCCGTTGCTGGTTCAGGCTCGTCGAAGATTGCACCGAAGTATGCAGGGGTCAGGATGCCTTTGCTCGGATGCTGCCACCGCGCCAGGGCCTCGAAGCCGATGATCTTTCCCGTCGAGAGGCACACCTTCGGCTGGTAGTACGGAACGATCTCCCCTCTGGATAGCGCCTCACGCACATCGTGCCCAAGGGCAATCCGCGGCTTTGTTGCAGGGATAGGCGAGTTGGTAACTGGCACTGGGTGACATAGGAGGCCTGCCCCTTCCTGTCGGATATCTGCCGTGCCGTTCAAAGCCAATGCCGCTCGCCGTCACCGCATCCCCAAGCAGCGGCACCGGGTCATAAACTGGGCCGAGTACGATGCGGCCCTACGCCAGCGCGGAAGCCTCACAGTCTGGTTCACAGACGAGGCGACTGCCGCTTGGCGGGCCGAGCCCCGCACGACACGCGGTGGTCAGCCCCACTATTCGGCTTTGGCGATCCAGACGGCATTGACGCTCCGGACGGTGTTCCGGTTGGCGCTGCGTCAGACCGAAGGCCTGATTGGCTCGATCCTTCAGCTCCTCGGTCTGGATCTGGCGGTGCCGGATCATTCGACCCTCAGCCGCCGTGCCCAGACCTTAGAGGTGCCAGGACCATGTCCGAGCTCCAGAGGATCCGTTCACCTGCTGGTCGACAGCACAGGCCTGCGGCTGTGCGGACCCGGCGAATGGCTTGTCGAGAAGCACGGCACCCAGAGGCGTCGGTCCTGGCGCAAGCTGCACATCGGGGTCGATGCAAGCACTGGGCAGATTCTCGCCTCAGAGCTGACGACCCATGATGTCGAAGATGGCTCGCAGGTCACGCCCCTGCTCGAGCAGATCCCAGGTCCACTTGCTTCCTTCGTCGGGGATGGAGCCTACGATCAGGAGGGCGTCTACGCTACCGTGGTCCACCGTCATCCTGATGCTGACGTGATCATTCCGCCCCGATCAACGGCAGTGCCGAGTGAGATGGCAGAGAGCGCTCCGACCCAACGCGACCGGCATCTCCAAAGCATAGCTGAGCATGGGCGTGTGGGCTGGCAGAGAAGGTCTGGGTATAATCAACGAGCCCTGGTGGAGACGTCCATCAGTCGCTTCAAACGAGTGGTCGGTGACGCGCTGCGCTCGCGGACGGACCGGCGTCGTGCAACTGAGATTGCGCTCGCCGTCAGTGCCTTGAACCGCATGCTCGAGCTTGGACGCCCGAAGTCTATCCGCATCGCTTAGCCAAAGATATATGGTGGGCTCAGTACGTTCACCATTCGATCCATGCAACACGGCCGTCTGGCGTTCCTGTGACCGGGCCGGTCATGCATGCGCCAAGCGCGTGAAGTCCCTGCTTCGAAAGCTCTGCCTTCTTTCCCGAGCCTCGCTATAGCGGCAGTTCAACTTTTTACGTTTCAGAGCGCTTGAGGGAAACTTTCTGTCTCGTGTGCGCCTTGAAGCGTAAACGAACGAAAGGGACGCCCATGAAACGTCGTGCATTCCTCCAGGCTGCAACCGTCGGCGCCGCATCGACCGTTATTGCCGCTCCGGCCATCGCCCAGTCGAACCCGGAGATCCGCTGGCGCCTGACTTCGGCCTTCCCCAAATCCCTGGACACCCTGTTCGGCGGCGGCGAGACGCTCGCCAAGCTGGTCGCCGAGGCAACAGACGGCAAGTTCCAGATCCAGCCCTTCGCGCCCGGCGAGATCGTCGGCGCGCCTCAGGCCCTCGATGCCATCGCGGGCGGAACGGTGGAGATGGGCCACACCTGCTCCTACTACTACGTCGGCAAGGACCCGACCTTCGCCATCGGCACGACCTTGCCCTTCGGCCTCAACTCGCGCCAGACCAATGCGTGGCTCTACCATGGCGGCGGCAATGCGCTGCTGAACGAGTTCTACGCCAAGCACAACGTGTATGCTCTGCCCGCGGGCAATACCGGCGTGCAGATGGGCGGCTGGTTCCGCAAGGAGATCAAGACCGTCCAGGACCTCCAGGGCCTGAAGATGCGCATCGCCGGCCTCGCAGGCCAGATCATGGGCAAGCTCGGCGTGGTGCCGCAGCAGATCGCCGGCGGCGATCTTTACCCGTCGCTCGAGCGCGGCACCATCGATGCTGCCGAGTGGGTGGCTCCTTACGACGACGAGAAGCTCGGCCTCAACAAGGTGGCGCCGTACTACTACTATCCTGGCTTCTGGGAGGGCGGTCCTGCCATCCACTTCTACATCAACCTGCAGAAGTGGAACGAACTGCCGAAGACCTATCAGGCTGCCCTCCAGGCAGCGGCCGGCTATGTCAACGTGGACACGCAGGCGAAATACGATGCCCGCAATCCGGCAGCCCTGCGCAGCCTCATCGGCGCCGGAGCGCAGCTGCGTCCGTTCTCGCAGGAGATCATGGATGCGGCCTACAAGGCTGCCAATGAGGTCTACGACGAGACCTCAGCCAAGAATGCCGATTTCAAGAAGCTCTATGACAGCTACAAGGCTTTCCGGAACGAGGAGTATCTCTGGTTCCAAGTGGCTGAATACGCCTTCGATACCTTCATGATCCGCGCCCGCGCGCGGGGGTAATCGCAGGTCGATCAACTTTGAAAGGGCGATACGCGGATTGTCCTTTCAACCCTTCAGGGCACAAATCCACCGATGGGCGGTCGATCAGGCAAGTCGGGAGAGTGATCGCGCCTGACCCTTGTGCCCAGTTCTGGCGTTTATTTCCTGCCGGGCTGCTCTATCCGAGAGGATCCGGAAGACGCTGCGTTTGCTGATGCCTACTTGTTGAGCGATCTTGCACTTTGCAAGACCAGATGCAGCAAGGCGTTTGACCTCGTCTGCTTTGGCAAAAGCGGAGGGCGTTCTGCCCTTGAACTTCCCTTCCGTCTTGGCTCTTGCAATGCCTTCGCGCCACCTCTCGAGTATGATCTGTTTCTCGAATTGAGAGATCGTAACCATAATATCCATGATGACTTGGCCTGTGCCATAACGCGTGTTGAGGCCAAGGTTCAGAACCCAAAGGTACACATGCTTGTCGGCAAGCCGTCTCTGAACTGCGATAACATCTGCCACACTCTGGCCCAGTCCGGACAGATCGGTCACAGTAAGAGTATCACCTTCACGTGCGAACTCAATTGCAGCCTCCAGCTGGGGGCGCGCTCTCACGGAGGTTGTTTGCTCGCAGAACAGTTTCTCAACACCCGCAGACAGGAGATCGCGCTTTTGCTCTTCCAATCCTGCAATCTCATTCAGGAGCGATGCTCGTGCCAGACCGATCAGCATTGTTGTTTGCCTCCTACAACAATCAATGAAGTGGATGGAGGTTGCGCAATTCGAAGCACTCTGGAATGACATCCGGAGGTGCTGAACAAGGTTTCCAACTGTGGCTTAGCGAGGAAGGCTGAGTGGCGTTCCTGGCGAATGGTCACGTTTTGCTAACGTATGTTACTTCTTAGCCACCCCGAAGGATTAGGAACCCGAGAAGCTTGGCCACGTTGCTTCCTTCATCATAGGAGGCGCAGATGCCAAAGCTCGGGATGATGCTCGCAACACTGGCGAAGCATTCCAGTGTCCTTACTGTAGCTTTGATCCTTCCATTTGCGATCAGTGCTGTACCTGCCCAAGCTCAAGGCATCTTCGGGCTGTTCAGAGCCTTCTCTCAACCCACGCCACCAGCGCCGCCGCCGCAATCGTTCGGCTATCAGCCTGATCCTGGGGTTGAGCAGCCCCGTCGCAAAGCCCGCCCGCGTCTGAAGCCTGTTGTTGTGGAGAAACTGGAGATCAAGAAGCCGATCGAGCCCAAACCTATGGGAGAGATTGCCAATCCCGTTCCGGCGCTTCTGGCCGACAGCACTTTGCGTCCCGGCGATATGGTGATGTTCCCGGATGGGCTGCGCGTCTTTACGGGTAAACCCGGAGGGTCTCACAAGCTCACGGACTTCAAGCCCTTGGCACAAGCAGGCAGGCACCTTTCCCGTGCGACCCGTAAGCTGGTCGCCCATCTGCTTCCGGCAGAAAACCTCGCGTGGAACACGGATGCGGTCAGGTCTGGCGGCAAGCTTGCGGCCAACACCGACGATGTCCTGACAACAGGTAGCGTGAGCAGTCCCAAGAACCGGAAGGGCTCACGTTCGCGATGACGCTCGCCTAAAGCTGATCGACCCCGTCAAAGCGTCACGGGTGGGCGGGGTGCTCCTCGACAAGCGTTCCGATCAGGCGCAGCAATTCCTGCTGTTCTGGACCCTCACCGCGACTCAAGAAGGTGGCAAGGTCCTCATGTTCCACGTGCCCACCCGAGGCTACATTGGCTTCGTGATGGAGGAACAAAACCCCTGAAGGGTCACGGATCAAGTACCAGCGGTCGCCACTTGAGCTTTCGTAGAACTTGCGCGCCTTCTTCATGGGAGGCTCCTGTCAGATCGACCACCGTTTCTACGTAACGCATTTTGGCAGAACGCAGAAAGTGGCCTCTGCGCCCCGGAGTATTTTGTTATGGGAACCGGAGGTGCATCCTCAACAAAGTCTCGCTTTGGGGCAATCGGGTGAAGGTCGATAGGCGTTCCTGGGCTACTTCTTCCGCCCGAACAAGGTGGCGAGCAGGCCACCTTGCTTATTGGCAGGCTGCGGCTCAGCATCGACCGGAGCTTCCTCAGTCCTTGTCTCTGCTTCAGGTATTTGTTCGGTCTCGGGTCCTGAGTGGACATCGGGTTCAGCCGAAAGAGGCTCATCCGCCTCCTGGTCAGTTACTTCTTGTGCTTCCAGCGCCACTGGCAGCGGCTCGCTGACCATGGTCCGCTCTGCGGTCGAGAGGACCTCAATATGGCCTGGAAAGTCAGAGGGACAGTCGTAGCGGACGTAATCCTGGAAACCTCGCTGAATGGAGTGCTCGCGGTCGAGAATTACCTCATGTATGCTGATCGAGTCAAAAGCGGCAGTTGCGGACTTTTTCAACAATATCTGCCACATGAGGACCATTGATCCAGCCTTGGGCCTTTCATCCCGCGCGTTGCTAAACTGGTTTCTCCTGGGCCTTTGCCGTGAGTTCTGTGAGCACGTCAAGGAAGACCTCAAACCGCTCGCGGCCGATGTCCTGTGCCCATTCCTCTTGCAGTTGGCGCAGGCAGCCAAAGATCGCCTCGGCAATCTGCCAACCGGATTCGCTCAGATAGACAAGACGCCGATCCGCAGCTTCCCCCTCTCCCGCTCGCCGCTCGACATAGCCAAGTCCTTCGAGCTGCACGAGCAGGTAGTTGATCGCCTGGCGCGACATGTTCTTCTGGCGGGCAATTTCCGATGGTCTCACGCCATCCGGCAGAGGAAAAGAGAAGATCGCAAAGTGAGCATCCTGAAACTCGGGAAAGCCTGCCTCGTGGATCGCCTGGAGCAGTTGGTTACGCACGTGCTGCCAAGTGATGCGCAACAATGCTCCGAAGGTCGGAGGAGGCATCTGTCTGATCTGCCCGGCCAAGGCTCTGTTCTTTCTTGCTGTTGACATGGATGTAAAGTGGCTTTACTTATTGCGTAAAGCCACTTTACTGCGTGGGAGATGAGAATGGAAGCGGGTCAGCAGAATATTGTGCGCATCGGTGAGTTAGAGCTGCACTTTCGCATCTCTGCACCCGGTGCCACCGCCTTCGAGTTCATCGTTCCGCCCCGTGCCCGCGTACCCGCTCCGCACTATCATCAGGAAGCGGACGAGATCCTCTACGGGATCGAGGGCACCCTCACCGTCACGGTCGATGGCCAAATCCAGGAGTTAAGTGCCGGCGATGTGGTGTTTATCCCGCGCGGCAGCGTGCACCATCATGAGAACCTGCATGAGGGCGTCTCCCGCACGCTGGCTGTGATGACACCCGGGGCCATCGGGCGGAGCTATTTCGAGGAGATGGCCGAGGTCATCAACGTTCCCGGAAAGCCGGACCTGACCAAAGCCCGCGAGATCATGCAGCGCCACGGCCTCGTGCCTGCCTAGCCTCTACCCGAAGGATTGACCATGTCTGACGCTCAAACCGATACCTACTTCCTGGCGGGCATTCTCGTGCGCTTCCTGGTTCGTGAGCCTGACGCAGGGTACTGCCTCATCGAGGCGCTTGTCGGACCGGGAGCTGGCCCACCACCCAACCGCCATCAGGCTGATGACGAGGCATTCTATGTCCTCGACGGTACCTTCGAGTTCGGCGTCGGGGCCGCAACGCGCATCGCGAAGGGCGGTGATTTCGTCCGAATTCCCAATGGTGAGGTTCACACGTTCCGAAACATCGGCCAGGAGCCGGGGCGTCTGCTGATTGTGAATGCGCCCGGCACGCTTCACGTCAACTTCTTCTCGCAGGCCGGTGACCCGATGCCTCCCGGCGCCAAGGAACTGCCCTCTCCCTCACCACCCCCCGATGTCGCGCGCTTGCTCGAGGTTGGGCGACAGAACGGGATGGAGTTCATCCTGCCGCAACGCTGAGCCCGGTTCGTCTGTAATTGCTCCGGCCAGTGGCAAGAAGAACCCACGAAGGTATGGCTGCGGACGGATGGTTGATGCGGATGTTGTCTCGGGCTCAGTATGTGTCCGCAGATGAGAGAGGACCTTTACTTTCGGGCAAGAACATCCGCAACTGCGGGATGGTCCGAAACGGGTCAGGCAGTGAAGTCCATTCACTTTTCGGAAGGTCTGGTTCCGTGAGGATTGCTGCCCTCGGCGTAGCGTCTCAGGTGTGCCAGGAGCGGCCCTTTGGATCTGTTGGAGATGGCGCCTTCCCATGACCCGGCGGGCTGTCCATCGGCTTGGTCGGGGCTGACTGAAGGCGTCAGGGAAGCACGCTGGTCATGACCGCCCTTCGAGCCAAGTCCCCGGTCGGCGTAACCCGCCTGAGCCATGGTCATCGCCAGACACTGGCAGTAGTCAGGTCCGGTCACCTTCCTGGAGGAATTCAATGCGCCTGCTGTCCGTCCTGTTGGTGTCCGTCGCGTTGTCAGCGTGCGTCTCGTCAGGCGAGCAGCAGGCCCGGCCCGTGCCGCCCGCGAACCTGGGGTCAACGCAATCGATGCCATCTGCCTCCCCGGCACCAACATCCGCACCCACGTACACGAGACGCGTGACCTACCGCGACGGCAGGTACACCCTGCCCGACGGCACGACTGTGGCTGCGGAGCCGGGTGGCGGTTTCACGCTGGCAAACGGGGAGATCGTGCGGCCTGACGGGACGGGCGGGATCATCCTCCCGAACGGGGCACGGTGCGTCTCGGACGGCAACCGCGGCTATCTCTGTCCCTGACCGTCCTTTAGCCCGTCCACCCGGCACGCTCGTTTGCCCCGTCGTTGCTCACGATCGCATGTGGTGCTCGGCGTCTTTAGGCAACCTCGGCGCTGCTTGGCCATGCGGTGGGTACGGGCACCGGTAATCGACATCTCTGGGATGGCGCCAACAATCACGGCCGCCTCGTGACCGCAGCGTCAACTCTGACTGCCGAAACCGACCAAGCTGTTAGGTCCGGGCTGTGTCGGGATCCCGCGGCAAGTGGGGGGTGATTGCGGCGCAGACGTCCGGCGCTCCTGGCCCGATCATCCGATCGCTCAGGCGGGTGTATGCCTTGCAGGCCTTTCAGCCGCCCATAGCTCCCGCAGCGTCTCGGCATTGGGGCAGTATAGGCGATGGAGCAATCGGGCGTGCCCCTGATCGAGATGTCGCCGGCAGCGGTCGATGGCGGGGCATCGTGAGCAGGTAATCGTCATGTCCTGCATCAGCGCTGCTTGGGTGTGTCCGATCCGCTCCACATCAAGGGAGAGCGCATCCATGAGGCGCGGCAACTCCGATCCGGCCCCCGCCCCTCGTGCCGCAAGGTCGCACAGCACATCCTCCGGAATTCCGATGTCACGTGCGAGCGCCTGGCGTTGCTCCGTTCCGAGGGCGTCCAGTTCGTGTGCCTGCGCCCACTTCGAATACCAATGCCTGATCGTCGTCGCCAAGCTCATGGCCGCCTCCATTCTGCCGTACGAACATGCCGGAGATTCCGACATCGGACGTTGTTCCAACGCAAACTAAAGACGCTTGCACTCGTGTCAGGTATTCACCCGTGGGCGGGTGAATACCTTCCAATACGCTACCGCGAAGCCAACGAAAGCGCCGACCCAGGCCAACCCGGCCATATGCAGCAGCCCGTCGCCCCAGTTCGGATGGATCGCCGCGCAAACCCGAGCGACGGCAGCCGCGATTGCCAGCACGTAGAGAACCTGCACGGGCGCAGTTGCTGCGAGCGCCCTCCCAGTGTGGCCGAGGCTCGCCCGGGACATCACCGCAAGGGTCATCACGCCCATGGCGCCGCCGGTCCATGCATGGATCCCTCCAGCGGGCGTAAGGAGGTCCAGAGAGGCGAGGCCGGTCAGGACGAAGCCGAGCGGCACGAACGCGTAGGCAACATGCAGGATCAGGACGAGGCGGTCGCGCCAGGTTCGCTCGCCGGCCCAGCGCGCCAAGCGAGCCGCCTGGAGCACGCCCGCGGCGATCAGGGCCGCGCCGGTCACGCTCCAGTCGGGAGCGGCCATCCACATCACGAGGGCTCCGCCGGCTGCGGTCATGGAAGCGACGTCGAAGCGCCCGAACGAGGCCGGCAGGCGGCCGGGGTTCTCGCGCGCGAGCCAGTTGCGGGTGAAGCTCGGGATGATGCGCCCGCCCACCAGCATGATTAGCATCATGGTGGCGGCGATTCCGAAGCGGATGCCGTGGTCGGCGGCCCCGAGAGCATGCGCCTCGACGTGGAACACGATGTTTCCGATGGTGAGGACGCCGAGCGCGATCAGGACCTTGAGGTTGCGCCAGTTCCTGCCCTTGACGATCTCGCGGGCCATGGCGGCGCCGACGAGAAGCAGGAACCCACTATCGATCACGGCCGCAGCCTCCCAGCCGATCCAGGCCGAGGTGGTGACAGCGACGCGGCCGGCAGCCCAGGCTAGGACCAGAACGAGCAGGGGCCGCCCCTGGAGCGGCATGCGCCCGGTCCAGTTCGGCACCGCCGTCAGCAGGAAGCCGGTGATCACGGCCGGGAGATAGCCGTAGAGCATCTCGTGGATGTGCCAGTCACGGGGTACGAAGGCGGTCGAGAGTTCCAGCTCACCGTGGAACATCGGCAGCCAGGCCAGGATCGCCAACCCTGCGTACAGGGAGCCGAGGAGGAAGAACGGCCGGAAGCCATATGAGAGGAGCGCGGGTCCCGTGTAGTCCCGCAGGCGTGGGATCGGAGCCATCATCGGCCTCCTTCGACTGAAATGAAGACGTCCTGCGCCGTCACGGCGCCGTTCGTGGCGACATCGGTCGCCGTGAATGCAATGGGCCGCCTGTCGTCCGCAGGTGCCGTGACGAGCACGCGCAATTCACGGGTCGTGTCAGAGGCGACGCTCACCGGGCCGTCCTCTCCGACAACCGCGACGGCTGCGTCCGGCAACCCGGTCACGGTCAGGTGGAACGAGCGTTCCACGTCCGCCTTGTTGTAGAGCCGGACGGCGTAGCCGTTCCGGGTCCGTCCGTCGGAGAGCCTCACGGCAACCGGGTTGCGGTCGTGGATGACGGTGACCTTGGCGTCGCTCCTCATCGAGAGGCTGACCGCCATGACACCCAAGAGGGCCAGTACGGACAGTCCGAGCCCGACCGTCTTCGGCCTGACCACCCGGTTACGGGCGGGTTCCTTGCGGCGCTCCCGCTCGATATTGGCCCAGGCCAGGTAGTCGATCAGCCCGCGCGGGCGACCGAGCTTCGCCATCGTCGTGTCGCAGGCATCTACGCACAGGCCGCAGTTGATGCAGGCGAAGTTCGGTCCCTCGCGGATATCGATGCCGATCGGGCAGACGGTCACGCATTGCATGCAGTCGACGCAGTCCCCGGCGGATTCCCCTTTCGCCCTCAGCTCCAGTGCCTTCTTTGCGGATACGCGGGTCTCCCCACGGTGGTCGCGGTAGTTGACGGTCAGCGCCTCGGGGTCCCAAATCGCACCCTGGAGGCGCGGCCACGGGCACATCCAGGTGCAGACCTGCTCACGGGCGAAGCCGGCCAGGGTGTAGGTGGTGCAGGTCAGGATGCCCACCCACGCATAGGCGAGCGTGGAGGCGCGCCCGGTGGCGAGATCGGCCAACAGCGTCGGCGCATCCGTGAAGTAAAGGACGAAGGCGCCCCCGGTGAGCATGGAAATGAGGAGCCAGAGCGCGTGCTTGAGGCCGATCTCGAGGATGCGCCTCGGCGTGAGCGGAGCGTCGTACTTCTTGAGGCGTTCCCTGCGGTCGCCCTCGACAACTCGCTCGACGAGCAGGAACAGGTCGGTCCAGACGGTCTGGGCGCAGAAGTAGCCGCACCAGACGCGGCCCGCGACCGCGTTGAGCCAGATGAGCACCAGCGTCGCCAGGATGAGCAGGCCTGTAAGGTAGTAGACCTCCTGCGGCCAGATCTCGATGAAGAGGAAATAGAAGCGTCCGCGCTCGAGGTCGAGGAGCACGGCCTGGTCAGGCTGGCCGGGACCACGGGCCCAGCGGACGAACGGCAGGATGTAGTAAACAGCCAGACAGCAGACCAGCGCGACCCACTTCAGGCGGCGGTAGCGGCCGGAGACGGACTGGGGAACGACACGCTCCGTGATGACCCCGCGCTTCGGCTTGCGAAGGTGTGCCCGTTCGGGCTTGAAGCTGATGTCGAGGGTGGCCATCGGGCGCTGCAAGAATGTTGGCGCCGCCGCGGCGAACCTGCCGCGGCGGCGCAAGGGCCTCAAGGCACACCGTTACTTCGCGGCGGTCGTGGTGGTGGCAAGCTTGTCGAACAGGGTGGCGAAGGCCTGCTTGGCCTTGCCGGGATGGGTGGCGGCCTTGGCCTGTTCCGCATTCGTCGGCTCGCCGACGACGATCATCCCGACCATGCCCATGCCGTAGTGCGGCTTGCACTTGTATCCGTACACGCCGGGCTTGTCGAAGGTGATCGCCAGCTCCTCGTTGATCTTGCCGACGAACTTCTGCCCGCCTTCCGGCACCATGGCGTCGACGGTCTCGACGTTGTGGCCCTTGTCCGAGGCCACGAACTTCACCGTATCGCCCGGATTGATCTTCACCAGCGCCGGCTCGAACACCATGACGCCGTCGGTGCCCTTGTTGAGCATCTTAACCTCGACCTCAGCGGCACCGGCCGCACCTGCGAACCCAAGGGCAGCCACGAGAGCGCCGAGCACGATAACCTTACGCATGATCCTTCTCCTTGGTTGAAACCTGCGAGCCCCACCGGCTCTTGAGCAGAAGTCATACGCCTCCTTGTGGCGGGCTTATTTGATCTGACGCAAACTGGGAGGCGTTCTTCGTCGGAACGCCCGGAGTAGTGCTCCATTCCCATGGCAAGGTTTGGTGATCTTGAGATGCATCAATTCGGCTGGATCGTCGCCATAGTAAGTGATGCTGGGCAACGAGTACGGTGATGGTCCTCGTCCAGCCGGCCTGGGACGGGTCCGTAGGATCCACGCACGGCCGCCGGGCGTGATGTCCCTCCGCCTCGGGGGCCATTGACCTGACGCCTGAATGAGAGATGGAAGCCGCAAAATGCCGAACCTGGACAAGTCGCTCGTGGCAGATCTTCCGATGTTCGCAGGGATGGAGCCGGCCGATCTCAACGACATCCTCAGGGAAGCGCAGTCGATCCGCTACCAGAAGGGAACAAGCGTCTTCCAGCAGGACGAGGAGGCGCATTCCTTCTTCATCCTTCTTCATGGGCACTTGAGGGTCATGAAGGTCACGCCCGACGGGCAGCAGGTCGTGGTCCGCTACGTGACGCCCGGCGAGATCTTCGGGATCGCCATGGCCATGGGGCGCGGCACCTACCCGGCCACGGCCCTCGCGGTCGTGGACAGCCTCGCCCTCGTCTGGCCGTCCGCGGCTTGGCCTCGCCTTGTCGCGAGGCATCCCTCGCTCGCCGTCAATACGATCCAGACCGTCGGAAGCCGCCTTCAGGACGCCCACACCCGGGTTGTCGAGATGTCAACCGAGCAGGTCGAGAGGCGCGTCGCCCATGCGCTCCTTCGCCTCGCCAAGCAGGCCGGGCGGAAGGGCGAGGATGGCATCCAGATCGATTTCCCGATCTCACGTCAGGACGTCGCCGAGATGACGGGAACCACGCTTCACACGGTCAGCCGCATCCTGAGCGCCTGGGAGGACCAGGGCCTCGTCGAGAGCGGGCGCCAGAGGATCTCGATCCGGGACCCACACAAGCTTTTCATGCTGGCCGAGCGTCCGTCCGACTGAAGTGGCTCCCCTCACGTCGGCCAGCGGGCCGTGATGGGCGCGGACTTGCCCTGGGCTGGGTCACCCTGAACCATGGGAATGGGTCCTTGCGCGATGATGGCCTTCAGGTCGGCCAGGAACTCTGCCTGATCGACGCCGTGCTCGCGGCAGGCGTCAGCCACGGTGTGGAAGCAGGCGATCGGGCAGCCGACGCAGTGCATCCTGTGGTTCAGGAACGCCCGGATCGTCATCGGCCAACGCCGCATGACGTCATCGACGAGCTGGGTGGGTTCAACGGACATCATGCCTCCACGCTGATGGTTCGACTGACATGGATCCATCTAACCAGTTCCCCGCTGCCTTTCTTTGCGCGGCATCAACCAGGCGAAGGGCACCGACATGGCGGCGCTTTTTGTTTGAGATGGGGCAAAGAAGCGGCGGGCTCGATGGGGGAGTGTCCCGGTCATCGAAGGCGGGCCGTCATCGAGGACGCGCGGGAGCGCTCCTGCACCGGTTCCGGAACGCGCCCTCCATCGATGCCACCCTCGTCCGGATCCGCAGGGGTACCGGACCTCACCACCGACCGCGGCCGGGACCTACCTGCCCGGCTGCCCGCCAAGGAACGCTTGCCGATGTGCAGTTGCAACGTCACCGAGACCGTCATCGATGTCCGCCAGATCATGCCGCGGATGCGCCACCCCCTGATCTTCAGCACCTTCGACCAACTCCAACCGGGCGAGGGATTCGTGCTCCTGAACGACCATGACCCCAGGCCCCTCCTCTACCAGTTCAACGTCAACTACCCGGGCGACTTTGGATGGGATTACGAAGCGGATGGACCCGATCTCTGGCGGGTGCGCATCAGCCGCGCGGCAGCCTGAGGCGGAGTGTCCGAAATCTGTCCCGACGCGGAGCCTTGAGCGGCTCCGCGTCACGTCTCCCTTGCCGGACCCAACCTGGAAGCGTCATCCATGACCGAGTTTTACATTGCCCTGGCCGTCTTCCTCGCAGCCCACGTGATACCAGCCAGCCCGGGCCTGCGGTCACGCCTGATCGCCACGATGGGAAGGTCGACCTATCTCAGCGCCTACTCGCTTCTTTCCCTTGGACTGCTCGCTTGGCTCATCCTGGCCGCGCAGCGGGCGGAGACGGTCCTGCTCTGGGATCCCGCCTCCTGGCAGTGGCATGTGCCCTTCCTCGCCATGCCGGTCGCCGCGTTCCTCCTGATTGCCGGCCTCGCGTGGCCCAATCCGCTCTCGATCTCCCTGCGGAGCGGCGAGGAGCCCGGTCCCATCGCCGCCGTCACGCGCCATCCCGTTCTCTGGGGCTTCCTGATCTGGGCGGCATCGCACGTTCCGGCAAACGGAAGCCTCGTCGCGCTCCTCCTCTTCGGCGGCATGGCGGCGTTCTCGATCCTGGGTTTCTTCCTGCTCGACCTCAAGGCCCGCAGGCGCATGGGCTTAGAGCGCTGGCGCACCCGAAGCGCCGGGACGTCGATCATCCCGTTCAAGGCATTGTTGCAGGGGCGGGCTCCATGGACATCGCTTCGTCCCCTGATGCTGCCCGCCCTAGTCGCGATCGTCGCCTACGCCTGGTTCGTGCTCCAGGGGCATGCGCTCCTCATCGGACCCGACCCCGTCGCAGGCCTTGTCGCGATGGGATAGGCGCCGGGCCGCCGGAACCGCGCTACTGGGTGACGAAGAGGGTGATCGCGATGGCCACCGACATGGTCACGGCGGCGATCGTGCCGCTCAGCCGCAGCACCCCCATCCTGTGAAGCATCACCGCGAATATCACGATGAGTGGTGTCGCCATCACCAGTCCAACCTGTGCATCGCTCATAACACGTCTCTCCTGTTTTTGGGTTCCGTCACTCTATGGACCGGAATGCCGGGGACTTGTTTGAGGCAGCGCAACGAGAATGCCCGAAGACAGCCGTAAGGATCGGTATCGGCAAGTACGGATGACAGGGAACCATGGACGCTGCGCAAGAGGACAGACCCTGGGGTGCGCTCTCTGACCTGCCGGGACACCCCATGATGTGGGTGCTCATCCTGACCGAAGTCGTGACCTTCGGGCTTCTTCTTGCGACGTTCACCGTCACGGGAGCCGTTCAGCACGGCGTCTTCGCTACGGGCCGTGCACAGCTCGACCCCGTCCTCGGCGGCGTGAACACGCTCGTGCTGATCACCAGCGGATGGCTGGCCGCATTGGCCGTCGAGGCCCGCATGATCGAACGCCGGAGGTCTGCGCGTCTGCTGCTCGCCGGAGCGGCGGCCCTGGGTTGCGTCTTCACCGCCATCAAGGCCGTGGAATACGCGGCCAAGGTCGAGGCGGGCATCGGCCTGGAGACCGACACGTTCTTCACGCTCTACTTCCTTATCACCGGATTCCATCTCCTCCACGTCGTGCTCGGGATCGTCATCATCGCGGCGGTCGCGCTGCACGACAGCCCGGAAAACCTGAAGACCGGAACCGCCTTCTGGCACATGGTCGACCTCGTCTGGGTCGTGATGTACCCGCTGATCTATCTGGTTGGATGACGCCATGACCCGCATCGCCGCACGCCGGGCGACACGCGCCTGGATCCTGCTCGTCCTGCTCACCATCCTCAGCATGATCGCGGGGCATGCGGGCGCGGGAGGCCTCTTCGGCAGTGGCATCGTGCTCACCGCGACTGTCGCCAAGGGACGGTGGATGCTGATGGACTTCCTCAAGCTCCGTGATGTGCCGCCCGGCTGGAGGATCCTGCTGTCGTCATGGCTAGTCCTGGTTGCCGCCTCGGCCTGGATTACCACGGCGGTCCCCCTGTTGCGCGGCTGACAGAGGCACTCCCCTCCTGAGCTTGTGCCAGAGCAAAGAACGCTCCGTCCGCTCCTGTAGGTTGCCGACCATCCGCTCCGCGCGGCAAACGACTTCACTGCGAGGCATCAGCCATGTTCACCCCTTGCGACCGGACGGCCTGCTCCCGGAGCCCGCCTCGCCCCCCGACATCGCGGCCCGGGCCGCATACCTTACCTCCCTGCCCGATCAAGAAGGATCGCGTGATGGCTGAAGTCCTCACCAAATCGGCGGCAAGAAACGTGTTCTACGGGGGCTCGTTCTTCTTCTTCGCCATCTTCGTGGGCCTGACCGCCCACAGCCACTACTACATCAACACCACGTCGACCGACGTCTCGACGCTGACCAATTCCGTCGCCCGCGGCAAGCACGTTTGGGAGAAGAACTCCTGCATCAACTGCCATTCCATCCTCGGCGAGGGCGCCTACTTCGCCCCCGAGCTCGGGAACGTCTGGGACCGCTACGGCGGCAGGGAAGATCCGGCAGGAGCCCGCGAGACCCTGAAGGCCTGGATGGGGGCGCAGCCCACCGGGATCGAGGGCCGGCGCCAGATGCCGCAGTTCAACCTGACCGACCAGGAACTCAACGATCTCGCCGACTTCCTGGAATGGACCGACCGCATCAAGACCCAGAACTGGCCGCCGAACAAGGCCGGCTGAGAGGGGAATCGTCATCATGAAATACCAAACGCAAAAGGTGGCCCTGCTCTACTTCTACGGAGCGCTGGCCCTGTTCATCGCCCAGGTCCTGTTCGGCGTCCTCGCTGGCACGATCTACGTCCTGCCCAATACACTGTCGGAGCTTCTCCCCTTCAACGTCGTTAGGATGATCCACACCAACGCGCTGATCGTGTGGCTCCTGATCGGCTTCATGGGGGCAACCTACTACCTGATCCCGGAGGAGACCGAGAACGAGCTCTTCAGCCCGCTCCTCGCCAAGATCCAGTTCTGGATGTTCTTCGGCGCGGCCGGGATCGCGGTGGTCGGCTACCTGTTCAAGATCCACGAGGGCCGCGAGTTCCTGGAGCAGCCCTTCATCATCAAGGTCGGCATCGTTGTCGTCTGCCTGATGTTCCTGTTCAACATCACCATGACGGCGCTCAAGGGCCGCAAGACGGTGATCACCAACATCCTGCTCTTCGGGCTGTGGGGCGTGGCGATCTTCTTCCTGTTCTCCTTCTACAACCCGTCGAACCTCGCCGTGGACAAGATGTACTGGTGGTACGTCGTGCACCTGTGGGTCGAGGGCGTGTGGGAGCTGATCATGGCCTCCGTGCTCGCCTTCCTGATGATCAAGCTCAACGGCATCGACCGCGAGGTGGTGGAGAAGTGGCTCTACGTCATCGTCGGCATGGCGCTGTTCTCCGGCATCCTCGGCACCGGCCACCACTTCTACTGGATCGGCGCTCCCGGCTACTGGCAGTGGATCGGCTCGCTGTTCTCCACGCTTGAGGTCGCGCCCTTCTTCACCATGGTCGTCTTCACCGTCCAGATGACCTGGAAGGCGGGCCGCAAGCACCCGAACCGCGCAGCGCTGCTGTGGTCCATCGGCTGCTCGGTGATGGCCTTCTTCGGCGCGGGCGTCTGGGGTTTCCTGCACACCCTGTCCTCGGTGAACTACTACACCCATGGCACGCAGGTCACCGCCGCCCACGGCCACCTCGCCTTCTTCGGCGCGTACGTGATGCTCAACCTCGCCGTCATGGCCTACGCCATGCCGCAGATCCTGGGACGTAACCCGTACAACCAGATGCTGAGCATCGTGAGCTTCTGGATCATGTGCACGGCCATGTCGGTGATGACCTTCGCGCTCACCTTCGCGGGCGTCATCCAGGTCCACCTGCAACGCGTGCTCGGGCAATCGTACATGGACGTCCAGGACCAGCTCGCGCTGTTCTACTGGGTCCGCCTCGGCTCCGGCGTGTTCGTCCTGATCTCGGCGCTGATGTTCGTCTACGCGGTATTCGTTCCCGGACGCGAGACGACTCCGCGCCTGGCGCAAGGTCTCCAGCCTGCCGAGTAGGCTCCTCGGGGCGGCCCGCATCAGGTCGCCCCGCCCTCCCCATATCATCATGAAGGATTGACCTATGAAGCCCCTTCTCCACGCAGTGCCGCAGCCCGCCGTCGAACTTCCCTACTACGTCCCTGCCGGAAACGAGTGCCTCCTCTTCGAGCTCGCCTGGCGCAAGCGCCTGCCGCTGCTCCTGAAGGGCCCGACGGGCTGCGGCAAGACCCGGTTCGTGGCGTACATGGCATCCCGCCTCGGCCTGCCACTGCACACCGTTTCCTGCCATGACGATCTCACGGCCGCCGATCTCACCGGCCGCTATCTTCTCAAGGGCGGCGACACGGTCTGGGCGGACGGTCCGCTGACCCGCGCCGTGCGCGAGGGCGGCATCTGCTACCTCGACGAGATCGTAGAGGCGCGCAAGGACGTGACCGTCGTGCTCCATCCGCTGACGGACGACCGCCGCATCCTTCCACTCGACCGCACGGGCGAGGAGTTGCAGGCGCCGGACTCCTTCATGCTCGTGGTGTCCTACAACCCGGGCTACCAGACCCTGCTCAAGTCCCTGAAGCCTTCGACCCGCCAGCGCTTCGTCGCCATAGAGTTCGACTTCCTACCTATCGATCAGGAGATCGCCGTCGTCGCCTCGGAGAGCGGTTTGTCGGCGGAGCGCGTTCGTCCCCTTCTTCTGCTGGCCCGCCGGCTGCGGGCGCTCAAGGGCCAGGACCTGGAGGAAGGCGTGTCGACACGTCTGCTGGTCTACTGTGCTTCCCTCATCGCCGCGGGTGTTTCGCCGGAGGAGGCCGTCACCGCGACCATGATCGAACCATTGACCGACGATCTCGACGTCAAGAAAGCCCTGCTCGAGGTCGCCCGCGCGACGCTCGCCTGACCGGGAGACCCATTATGCTCGACTTCCTGGAACTCGAGGAGACCGTCGGCCAGTTCTGGCATCGGCTCGTCGGACGCGCGGTGACCTATCCACGCCATCCCGGGCTCTGTGTCTCGCTCGACGAGGTCCGCGCCTCCCTTGCGGTCTTCTTTCGCGGCCTCGGCGGCGAGGCGGGGGTGCAGCTTGCCGGCACCGCAGCCCGGGCCTCGTCCCACCGCCTGAACCTTCTGCAACGGATCGGCGTCGCCGAGGAGCGGCTGGAGCAGCCGGGACGCGATGCGGCCACCCTCTTCCTTCCACCGAAGATCGAGATCTTCCCTTCAAGCGCGCTGAACCGCTCACTCTATTTCTGGCTGGCGGCCTACTTCGCATATGTTCCGACCGAATCGATCAATGAGGCCGATCCGCTGCGCCGGGACCTTCTGGTTCTCCGGAGGGTGCAGGAGACGGTCGCCACCGTTCTGGCGGAGTGCCCCGGTCTGACAGGGACCTACACCGAGCTTTGCACCGCCATGCGCGGGGCCCGGCCGCGGCGGCCCCTCCCGGCATCCGAGGGGAAGGTCGAGAGCATTGTCCTCTCGCTTTTGGGCGACGGGTCTGCGACGCCGCCTCCTCTTTGGGACATGATGATTGACGACGCAGGTTTGCCGTTTCAAGCCCCTGCGGGCTATCAAGCCTTCCTGCCGGTTCCGCTCTGGGGCGACACCTGGACCCGCGAGGCCGGAGCGGCAAACCGCAACGGCGATGAGCCTGCGGGTCCGGGCGACCTTGCCGCATCGGACACGCGCAAGCGCTTCGCGGCAAGGCGCGAAGCGGACCAGGCCCAGCGCGGCGACCCGTTCATCCTGAACCGCTTCGAGAAGATCCTGGCCATGGCGGAGATGGTCAACGTCAACCGACCCTCGGACGATGACGAGGACGAGAACGCTGAGAAGGCCTTGGACGACCTCGAGGAGATTCCACTCTCCACGCACAAGGGCAAGCCGGCGACCAAGCTCAAGTTCGACCTCGACCTGCCGCCCGAGGCCGTCGACACGGCCTGCCTGACGGCCGATCTGACCTATCCGGAATGGGACTACACGCGCAGAGCCTACCTGCCGAACCACTGCCGCGTGCTGGCGGCCCGCGCCTCCGATCAGGGAGAGACCTGGGAGGCGGATGACGAGGCCCGCCGCCTGGTTCGGCGTGTGCGCCGCCAGTTCGAGGCGCTCCGGCCCAAGCACGAGATCCTGCGCGCTCAGCCGGACGGCGAGGAGATCGACATTGATGCCTTGGTCCGTGCGCGCAGCGACTTGCTCTCGGGCGGCTCCGGGTCGGAACGTGTCCATCTCGCCAGCAAGCGCCAGGCCCATGACCTCGCCGTGACGCTGCTGGTCGACGTCTCGCTCTCGACGGATGCCTGGATCGATGACAGGCGCGTGCTCGACGTGGAGAAGGAGGCGCTCATGGTGCTGGCGCACGGAATGGCCGCCTGCGGCGACTCCCACTCCATCCTGACCTTCACCTCACGGCGCCGCTCCTGGGTGCGTGTGGAGACAGTGAAGGATTTCGACGAGCCCATGAGCCAGACGGTGGCGCGGCGCATCTCGGCGCTGAAGCCGGGCTACTACACCCGCATCGGTGCGGGCATCCGCCACGCAATGGCCAAACTGGCGGAGCGCCCGAACCGGCAACGCCTGCTGCTGGTGCTCACCGACGGCAAGCCGAACGACATCGACCACTACGAGGGCCGCTTCGGCATCGAGGATACCCGACGCGCCGTGATGGAGGCGCGACGCGCAGGCGTCACCGTCTTCGGCGTGACGGTGGACCGTGAGGCGCAGTCGTACTTCCCGTACCTGTTCGGCCGCGGCGGCTATGCCATCGTCGGCCAGGTGGCGAAGCTCCCCTCGGCCCTGCCGGCCATCTATCGCCAACTCGTGAGGTAGGGTACGTCGGGACAAGCAGAAGGGCCGGCCGTCTGTCATCGACGGCCGGCCCTTCTGCGTTCTGTCCCGAAGGGTCGGTCAGACCGCGCGGCTGTGCGTTCTCCCGGATGCGCCCAGATAGGCGTCGAATGCGGATGCGACGGTGCGGACGAGAAAGCGGGTGTCGTCGCTGACCGACAGCACGTTGTCCTTCAGGCGGATGATGCCGTCCTGCTCCAGCATCTTGAGCCGGGGGATCGATTGCAGGAGGGACTCCGGCTCGGTGCCGTGCGTGCGGCAGACCTGCGAGACGTCGACCTTGAAGTCGCACATCACCCGCTCGATCAGGTCGGCCCGCAGGCGGTCGTCCGCGGTCAGGGCGTACCCTTTGGCGGTTGCCAGCTCCCCGCGTGAGATGCGCTCGGCATAGCGTCCCAGCACGACCTCGTTCTGGGCGTAGCCCTGGGTCAGCCGTCCGATGGCCGAGGCGCCGAAGCCGATCAGCACGTCGCTCGGATCGGTGGTGTAGCCCTGGAAATTGCGGTGCAGGACGCCGTCGACCTGGGCCTGCACCATGGAGTCCTCCGGCAGGGCGTAGTGATCAAGACCGATCCGGCGATATCCGGCCCGGATCAATGCCTCGGCGATGGCCTCGGCCTGCTCGTAGCGGGCGGCACCGTCCGGCAAGGCAGCCTCATCAATCCTGCGCTGGTGCTTCTTGAACGTGGGGACATGCGCGTAGCCGAAGACGGAAAAGCGTTCAGGGCGAAGCTCGATGCTCTGCCGGACGGTCTCGACGCAGGAATCGACCGTCTGGTGCGGCAGTCCGTAGATGAGATCGAAGTTGACCCCACGAATGCCTGCATCCCTCAGCCCGTTCGTGGCACGTGCCGTCTGCTCGAAGCTCTGGATGCGGTTGATCGCGAGCTGCACGACCGGATCAAAGCTCTGCACGCCAAGGCTGGCACGGCTGACACCCGCCTCCCCCAGGGCAGCGGTCATGGTGCGGGTGAGCGTGCGCGGATCGATCTCGACGGCGATCTCCGCGCCTGCACCAAGGGAGAACCTCTGCCGCATGAGATCGATCAGGCCGATGAACTCGGCGGGCTCCATGATGGTCGGCGTGCCTCCACCGAAATGCACGTGGCTCACCGGCAAAGGGGCGCTCAGGCGGTCCGAGACGAGCCCGATCTCCCGGCGGAGCACCTCAAGGTAATCGACAATTGGCGCATCCCGGTGGGTGATCGTGGTGTGGCAGCCGCAATACCAGCACATGGTGCGGCAGAAGGGCACGTGAAGGTACAGCGAGGCCGTCGTTCCGCCTGGGATGGCAGCGAGCCACTCCCCGTAGGTCTCATGCCGTATGGCATCCGAGAATTGTGGCGCCGTCGGGTAGCTCGTGTAGCGGGGAAGCCGCTCCTCCCCATATTGCGCTCTCAGGTCGTCTCTCATCGCGATGGCTCCCATTGGGGACGCTTTCCACGTCGGGTGCGTCGGGTCGATGGCATGCGGGGCACATCTACGGCTGTTTCCCGCTGCCTTCATTGAGCTTGCTCAATTTATCCAAGAACCGTTCGCGGGCTCCGCATTCGTCCGGTTATTTGCGTTGCAACAAATTGCCCCCGCGCCAGGGGCGTATAGCTTGACCATCCGATGACGGACCAATTCCGATCCGCCAGGCGGTCCCACGAAGGAGGTTCACGATGAAGACCATGATGAATTCGGGACGCCGGCCGCTTCTCGCGACCGCTGCCACGATCGCCCTCGCGGCGGCAGCCCTGCTCGCCATTCCCCTGTCTGCACACGCCGGCGACAAGGTCGCCGCCGCCACCCCACACATCCACAGCCATCCAGTGACCAGCGGTACCGCTGCGGCCCCCGTGAACGTGGTGCGCCTGCCCACCGACCTGCCCGGCCCCATCGGCAAGCGCAGCCCGCAGCGCGTGAAGGTCGACTTGGAAACCACCGAGGTGACGGGTCAGTTGGCGGATGGGACGACCTATCACTACTGGACTTTCAACAACAAGGTTCCGGGCCCCTTCGTCCGAGTCCGCGTCGGCGACACCGTCGAGGTCAAGATGAAGAACCATGACGACAGCGTCATGATGCACAACGTCGACTTCCATGCGGTCACCGGCCCCGGCGGCGGCGCCAAGGCGACGGAGGCTGCTCCCGGTGAGACCCGCGGCTTCGAGTTCAAGGCCCTGAACCCCGGGCTGTACGTCTACCACTGCGCCACCCCGACCGTCGCCCAGCACATCGCTAACGGGATGTACGGCCTGATCCTGGTGGAACCCGAGGGCGGACTGCCGAAGGTGGATCGTGAGTTCTACGTCATGCAGGGCGAGATCTACACCGAGCAGGCCTACGGCACGAAGGGCCATGCGGAGGAGAGCATCGACAAGCTCCTGAGCGAGCGTCCCGAGTACTTCATCTTCAACGGCAGCACCGATGCCCTGAAGAAGAACCCGCTCAAGGCAAAGGTCGGCGAGACGGTGCGGGTTTATTTCGGCGTGGGTGGCCCGAACTACACCTCGTCCTTCCACGTGATCGGCGAGATCTTCGACAAGGCCTATAACATGGGTTCCCTCACCACCCAGGCGCTGAACGATGTCCAGACGATCACCACTCCTCCCGGCGGCGCCAGCGTGGTGGACTTCAAGCTCGAGGTGCCCGGCAACTACATCCTGGTCGACCACGCTTTGAGCCGCGTCGAGCGTGGACTGGCCGGCATCCTCCAGGTCGACGGACCGCAGAACGAGGCGGTCTTTAAGGACTACAACCCGCAGAAGTCGGCCCAGTCGACCGGTGGCCACTAACCAAACAGATTGGAAGCGGTCACATGCTGGCCCGGGCGCAAGCCCGGGCCACTTCTTTTGCATGCTTCAGACGGTGAACCCGTCCCGGAACGGGTGGAACAAGACCTCGTCGCCCTGGCCCACCGGAGCATGAAGCGGCTCAATGCGCACGAGCCCGTCTGCCGCGGCGAGAGGCTTGAGGCGGGCCGATCCGCCCCGCCCAAGGATCTCGACCGCCGAACCGTCGCTGACCTGGACAATGCGGGCGGGCGCGAATTCAGTCCGTCCTGGCCGCCGGTTGAAGGCATGCACCAGTGGAAGGCGCATCCCAGGGAGAGGACGGGTCCGGCGACCGTCCAGGGCCGCCAGCACGGCACCTCCGAGGAGCAGCCATGACACCAGGGCAGCCACCGGGTTTCCCGGGAGGCCAAGATAGACCGCTGGTCCGATGGCACCGACCACCGCAGGCTTGCCGGGCTTGAGCGCGACCTTGAGGGTTTCGCCCCTTCCCCTTGCCCCGACGAGCGCAACCATCGAATGGTCCTCGTCGCCGACCGAGACACCGCCCGTCGTGACGATCAGGTCGCAGCGGCGGGCAAGCTCGGAGAGGGCTCGGGCAATCAGTTGCGGGTTGTCCCGCACGATCCCTCCGTCGACGATGTCGGCCCCCGACTGGCGCGCAAGCGCAAGGATCATCGGGCGGTTGGAATCGAAGAACGAGGCTTCGGTCAACCGCTCCCCCTGGGAGCGGAGCTCGTTGCCGGTCGAGAGGACGCCGATCCGCACCTTGCGTCGAACGGACATCCGTTCGAAGCCTTGTGCGGCGAGCAGCGCGACGTGGCGCGCATCGATGCGCTCGCCGGGCTGGAGCAGTACCTCCCCGGCTTGGACGTCCTCGCCGCGTCGACGGATGTTGTCGCCGGATCTGGCCATCCGGGTGAGGACGATCCCGCCGCCACCATGGACGATATGCTCCTGCATCACCACGGCATCGGCCCCACGGGGGATCCTCGCGCCCGTGAGAATGCGCAGGGCGCTGCCCTGCGGCAGGGGCAGTTCCTCGTCGCCCGCCACCATGCGCCCTGCGATTCCCAGGGCAGTGCCCGACGGCAACCCGTCACCTGCACTCACGGCATAGCCGTCCATCGCCGACTGGTCGAAGGGCGGCAACGGTAGGACCGACGTCATCGGCACCGCCAAGGTTCGGCCGAGGGCGTCGCCGAGGGAGACCTCCTCATGCTCCTTGACGACCGAGGCATAGGCCACCGCCCGGGAGCAGGCCTGCTCGATCGTGATCAGGCCATCGGGGGAGTCGCAGGATAGGGCTTCGGCGTGTTCCGTCACCGCTCCGCTCAAGGCCTGACCGCCTCGTACATCTTCTGCGCGCCTTCCTGTTGCCGCTGCAATTCCGGAAGGACCTGCTCGGCGAATGCCTTGATCTCCGCTGACGGACTGCGGACTGCCGCCTGATAGATCCCGATCTCCTGCCCGAGCGCCTGGAGCTGGATTTCGGCGTAACGCCTGCTTAGCGCGAGGTAGTCGAGCGGCTCCAGGTTCTCGATGATGACTTGGTGTTCGAACTCCTTCACGGACGGGAGTGGCAGGCTGCGCTCCTTGGCGAAAGCCTCGATCTTTTGCAGGAGTCCCAGACGGAAATCAGCAGCGGAGGCAGCGAAGCTCCTGACCTCCGGTCTGGTCTCACGATTGGCTGCCAGCTTGGCCGCCTGACCTTGTAGCGTCGCGGAGCTGTAGGCCAGCCGCAGGAACTCCTCCGGCTGGATGGCGCGCGTCTGGGCAGGAGCGGTCGACGTACCCTGCCCTTGTGCCTGGGCGGCCGGAGCCGCGCCGTAAAGCGCGACTCCAACGATCAGGGCAACGATGAGAGGCTTCCAGATTACCATGAGCCTATTGCCATCCCGGGACACCCGACATGTCGGGGAGTTTGTGGGCGATGCCCTTGTGGCAGTCGATGCAGGTCTTCTCGCCGGAGAACAGGAAGCGCTCGTGTGCGGACGCGGCGCGTGGGTTCTGCTTCACGAGGTCCATGGATTCCGAGCTGTGGCAGTTGCGGCATTCGAGCGAGTCGTTGGCCTTCATCCGCTCCCACTCACGCTCGGCGAGGTGCTTGCGCATGGCCAGGAACTTGTCCCGCGTGTCGATGGACCCGAAGATGTGGCCCCAGACCTCCTTCGAGGCCTGCATCTTGCGGGCGATCTTGTTGGTCCACTCGTGGGGAACGTGACAGTCGGGGCATCCGGCCCGTACGCCGGACCGGTTCGTGAAGTGGATCGTGCCCTTGAGTTCCTCGAAGACGTTGGCTTGCATCTCATGGCAGCCCACGCAGAACTTCTCCGTGTTGGTGTACTCGAGCGCGGTGTTGAACCCGCCCCAGAAGATGACGCCGGCCACGAAACCGCCCAGCGTGAGGAAGGCCAGGCTCAGATAGGCCGGCGGACTCAGGGCCGTTCTGACCCAGCGATTGCCCCGGAACCAGCCCCAGGCCCGCGTGATCCCCGCCGCCATCAGTGCCTCCCCCGTGCCGGCTGCCGCTCGGGTTCCGTGATGGCATCCATGTCGGTGAACACGTTGTCGACGAGCGGCTTTGCGGTGGTCTGCGGCACGTGGCAGGCCACGCAGACGTAGCGCCGCGGCGCGAGGCCCCCAAGGGTGTTGCCCGCCCGGTCCTGGTAGTGGGTCACGCTGATCATCGGCGCCTGGCTCTGCTCCGTGAACTTGCGCGCATGGCACGACATGCACTTGTTGGCGTTCAGGTCGACGGCATAGCCCTCGATCGAATGCGGGATCACGGGCGGTTGGTCGGGATAGTTGCGGCCCACGCGCACGTCATCGGTCACCTGTCGCTGCATGGGCGGAGCCGGAACATCCCTCGTGAAGGGTTCGGGTCCGCGCAGGCGCGGCGCGTCCTGCGCGAGGATGGCCCCCGCGGCCAGGCATGGAATGATGCCGACCAGGCACAGGAAAACACCACGCCTCATTGCTGCCCCCCTGCATCGGCCGTTGCGGCCGGGATCACTTTGACCGCGCACTTCTTGAAGTCGGTCTGCTTGGAAATCGGGTCCGTCGCGTCGAGCGTGACCTTGTTGATGAGCTGGCTCGCGTCGAAGAACGGAACGAAGACCAAGCCGGGTGGCACCTTGTTGCGCCCGCGGGTTTCGACCCGGCTGCGGATCTCGCCGCGACGGGAGACGATGCGGACCTCCTGCCCCCGCCTGAGACCGCGCTTGGCGGCATCGTCCGGGTGCATGAACAGAACCGCGCCCGAGAAGGCCTTGTAGAGTTCGGGCACGCGCAGGGTCATGGAGCCGGAGTGCCAGTGCTCGAGCACGCGGCCCGTCACGAGCCACATGTCATACTCGGCATCCGGCGACTCGGCCGGCGGCTCGTAGGGTGCCCCCATGATGTTGGCCTTCTTGTCGGGGTTGCCATAGAACTGAACCCCGCTGCCTTTCTCGACATAGGGATCGTAGCCCTCGCGGTAGCGCCAGCGCGTCTCCTGTCCGTTTACGACCGGCCAGCGCAGCCCACGCACCTGGTGGTACGTGTCGAATGGAGCATAGTCGTGCCCGTGCCCGGCCCCGAACTGGGAGAACTCCTCGAACAACCCCTTCTGGACGTAGAAGCCGAAAGCCTTCGACTCGCGGTTCTCGTAGGCCGGATCGATCTCCGACAGAGGGAACTTGTCGACGTTGCCGTTCCTGAAGAGGACATCGAAGAGGTTCTTGCCCTTGTACTCCGGATGGGCGTCGAGGATCTCCTTGGCCCACACCTCGTCGGTGGTGAAGCGCCTGGAGAACTCCATCAACTGCCACAGGTCAGAACGAGCCTCTCCCGGTGCGTTGACGAGCTGGTGCCAGAAATGGGTGCGGCGCTCCGCGTTGCCGTAGGCGCCCTCCTTCTCCACCCACATGGCGGCCGGCAGGATCAGGTCCGCCGCCATGGCGGTCACGGTCGGATAGGCATCCGAGACCACCACGAAGTTCGCCGGATTGCGATAGCCCGGGTAGGTCTCGTTGTTGGTGTTCGGTGCCGTCTGGAGGTTGTTGTTGCACATGATCCAGTAGGCATTGAGCTTGCCGTCCTTCAGCATGCGGTCCTGCTGCACGGCGTGGTAGCCGACCTTACCCGGCAGAAGGCCATGCGGCAGCTTCCAGATCTCCTCCGCGTGCTTGCGGTGCTCGGGATTCGCCACCTGCATGTCGGCCGGCAGGCGGTGGGCGAAGGTGCCGACCTCGCGTGCAGTGCCGCAGGCCGAAGGCTGGCCCGTGAGCGAGAACGGTGAGTTGCCCGGCTCCGAGATCTTCCCCGTGAGCAGGTGCAGGTTGTAGATCATGTGGTTGGCCCAGACGCCGCGGACGTGCTGGTTGAACCCCATGGTCCACAGCGACATCACCTTGGTCTTCGGGTCGGCATAGATGCGCGCCAAGGCCTCAAGCTGCTGTTTGGGCACTCCCGACAGTTCCGAAGCCTTCTCGACCGTGTACTGGCTCATGAGCTTCGCGTACTCCTCGAAGCTCGATGGGTTCGACACCTGCGCATCGTTGGCGTGCTGTGCGCGCTGCTCCAGCACGTTGTCGGGCCGCAGGCCGTATCCGATGTCGGTGTTCGCCAGCCGGAAGTTGCAATGTCTCTCGACGAACTCGCGGTTCACCGCGCCGTTCTGGATGACGTAGTTTGCGATGTAGTTCAGGATCGCCAAGTCCGAGTTCGGCTTGAAGATCACCGACATATCGGACAGATCCGTCGTCCGGTGCTCGTAGGTGGAGAGCGTCGCGATCCTCACATGCGGATGGCTAAGGCGGCGGTCGGTCACCCGGGTCCAGAGGATCGGGTGCATCTCGGCCATATTCGAGCCCCAAAGCACGAAGGCGTCGGCATTCTCGAAATCGTCGTAGCAGCCCATCGGCTCGTCCATGCCGAAGGTGCGGATGAAGGTGACGGCAGCGGACGCCATGCAGTGGCGGGCATTGGGGTCGAGGTTGTTGGTGCGGAAACCCGCCCGCATGAGCTTGGACGCGGCGTAGCCCTCCCACATGGTCCATTGTCCGGAGCCGAACATGCCGACGGCTTCGGGCCCCTTCTCCTTCAGCACGCGCTTCCACTGTGCGGCCATCTCGTCGAAGGCTCGGTCCCAGGAGACGGGCTGGAACTCGCCGTCCTTCGCGAACTGCCCGTTTTTCATGCGCATGAGCGGCTGGGTGAGCCGGTCGCTGCCGTACATGATCTTCGAGAGGAAGTAGCCCTTCACGCAGTTGAGGCCGCGGTTGACCTCTGCCTGCATGTCACCATGCGTGGCGACGACGCGGCCGTCCTTCACTCCGACCATCACGCCGCATCCGGTGCCGCAGAAGCGGCAGGGAGCCTTCGACCATTGCAGCTTGATGTCCTCGCCGGTCGGGATGTTCTGCGCCTCGGCGGGAACGGAAACGCCGGCTGCGGCGGCCGCAACGGCGGCCGCCTGTGTCTTGAGGATCGTGCGGCGCGTGAGGTCCATGGGTCTACTCCCGCTCTTGGACAGGTTCGAAATGGTGGAAGACGAGGGTGGCCGCGAGGACACCTTGGAGGAGCTGGATGGTATTGATGCGCTCGACGACCTGGCTTTCCGTGTCCGTCTCCAAAGTGACGATCAGCTTGCCTGTGTCCGCGCCTCCATGAATTTCGGCTCCTTCGATCGAGCCGATGCTCTCGATGATCGACTGGACCCGATCTGGGTGGCTGTGGACGACGAGACTGGAGATGTGGCACTCGGCGGTCATGCTGCCTCCTCGGGCTGCGCCAGGCGAATGGCGTCCGCAGGGCACGCCCGAGTGCAGTCACCGCACCCGGTGCAGGCGTCGGTCATGATCCGGGGGCGGGCGCCGCCAAGGGCAAGCTCGAACCGCACGGCACTTGTCGGGCAAGCGTCCCGGCAGCTCATGCAGGCGATTCCCTTGAAGGCAAAACAGGTAGGACCGATCACGGCCACCGGAGGCTCGGGCTGTTCGGTGGCAAACCTACCAAGCAGGAAGTTGCGACGCTTGAGGCCCGGGGTCTCGGCCATCGCCTGGCTCCCGTCAGACCGGACCGGGCGGCCCGGTGAACATATAGTACATCCAGACGAGGAACCCCCACCCTGAGACGACGCCGACGGCGATGAAGGGCCAGATCAGGACGGCAAGGATGAGGAACGTGAGCGCCTCACGCTTTTTGCTGCCGGTTTCCAGTGAGCCTGTTCGCATTCCGAAATGTTCAGAAGGGAGTTCACGAATTCGTGTCAACTCTCAAGCTCCATTGATGTTCCGGCATAGATGAGGCCGGGTTCGGCCTCGACGCTGACTCGACGGCGAACCTCACGGAGGCTCGTGGATGGGGCATAGGCAGCCTTGCCTGCTTTTTCCGGCAGGATGCGGCTTGCCCTTGAGCGAACCATGCCAGGGGCGTCGGGAGCGCTCCACTCAGGAATTGTACCTAGGCAGCCGACAGTGGAGGCATGCGGATGCCATGATCGCGTACGCGGCAACGCGACGACTGAAACGGTCCTGAGCGGGAATGTCCCTCATCCCGCAAGATCAAGGCGCCGGTACCGACGACACATGCCCGGAGTCACGTGTGGTGATCGCCGCGAACTGGCCAGAAACCATGTACCGGCCATACAGGCGTCCTGTTTGCGCGATGTCAAAGACGACCTTCATCCGATGGGCCATGGTCGCACTATCGTCAGCCGTCACGCGTCAACGCAATCCGCGGAGTCCCTAATGTGCGCCGTATCCTCGTCCAGCACGGCCTCGCTTGACGCCACGGTCCCGCCAGGATCCACAAGGGACATCAGGGGGCTCCGCCGTATGTTGTTTGCCTTCGGGATCTTCGCCCTGATCGCCGGCCTGTGCGGGGCGCTGTGGCGGCTCGGATGGACGCTGCCCCACGGTTCGTCGCTCGCCGCCATTCACGGGCCGCTGATGATCTCAGGCGTGTTCGGAATGCTGATCAGCCTGGAGCGGGCCGTCGCCCATGGTGGCCGATGGGCCTACGCCGCCCCGGTCCTCGCCGGCATCGGTTCGCTTGCCCTGGTCATCGGCGCACCGATGGAATTCGGGGCGGGCGCATACGCTGCCGCAGCGGCGGCACTGGCAGGGGGATCGCTGTCGGCCACGATCCGGCAGCCAGGTCTTCCCACCGGTGCCCTCCTGTTCGGCGCGCTGGCATGGCTCGCAGGTAACGTGCTCTGGCTCGCAGGCATCGGGGGACCGGATGCGGCGGGTTGGTGGCTGACCTTCCTGATCGTCACGATCGTCGGCGAACGCATGGAGCTCAGCCGGTCGATGCCGCAGCAGCGCGGCGGCGAGGCGTGGTTCCTGTTTGCCTTTGGCTTGCTCCTGGTCGGCGCGCGCAACGGGCTGCCGACCGGGAATGGCGCGATCCTCTATGGTGCCGCCCTGCTCGTCACCGCCCTGTGGTTCCTGCGGCACGACATTGCCCGCCTGGACGTGCGCGGGACCGGGCAGGCTCGCTTCACGGCCTGCTGCATGCTAGCGGGCTACGTCTGGCTCGCCATAGCCGGGCTTGTCCTGATCGCCTCTCCATCAGGTGGCGCCTTCGGCTACGACGTCACGCTGCACGCGGTCCTGGCCGGTTTCGTCCTCTCGACAGTGTTCGGTCATGCACTCGTCATCCTGCCTGCCGTGGCCCGCGTTAACCTCCGCTACGCCCCTGTCCTCTACCTGCCGCTCGCGCTCCTGCACCTTTCTGTCGCCCTGCGGGCAGGCGGAGGCCTCATGGGGTGGGACTCCGGGCGCAAAGGGAGCAGTCTTCTCACGATTGCCGCGCTCGCATCCTTCGCCGCGAGCCTCGTCATCGCCTGGTTGCGCGAAGGCCGTGGACCACGTCCGGAGAGCGCGTCTGTTGAACCCCTGACACTCCAGCCCAGGTAAAGGGCAATGTGGCGGTCCCGGAAGATTGCGAGCGTGATCAGGGGGGCGGCGGCCTTGGCCTCGGCCATGTCCCTGGTCATCCACATCGCCCTGATGTCCATCGGGGCGGGCCGCCAGATGCCTGCTGCACCGACTGCTGGGACGATGAGCCTGCATCACCCGCATGATGCAGGTGGCCACGGCCCGAGCGAACCCGTCAAGGACACCCGACACGTCGAGGCCTGCTGCATCCTCAGCCAAATCCTCGGATTATCGCCGCCATCGACCGGGCACTTGTCGCCTCCGATCGCGACGGCGATCGTCGTGACCTTTGTCGGAGCACCCGGCCCAGCCGCCATTCGGATCCTACCCACCTATCCCGTCGGTGCGAGGGCACCGCCCGCGTCGGCCTGACCGAAACGACGCGACAACCCACTTACAGACAGGACAAGACCATGATTGCGATCCGTTCCCGCGGGGCCGTTGCTGCTGCCGCATTCCTCTCGCTTGCCTTTGCGGCACAGGCCCACACCACCCTCGAGACGCAGCAGGCCCCCGTCTCCTCCACCTACAAGGCGGTGCTGCGCGTTGGCCACGGATGCGAGGGCGCCCCGACCCTGAAGCTGCGCGTGCGCATTCCGGAGGGCGTCATCAACGTCAAGCCGATGCCCAAGCCAGGCTGGGAATTGGAGACGGTCAAGGCTCCCTACGGAAAGACCTACGACTATCACGGCACGGGGATGTCGGAGGGCGTGCGGGAGATCGTCTGGACGGGCAAGCTGCCCGACGAGCACTACGACGAGTTCGTCTTCCGTGCCTACCTGACCGACAGCCTCAAGCCGGACACGATGCTCTACATCCCCCTCGTGCAGGAGTGCGAGAGCGGCAAGGCGGACCGCTGGATCGAAATCCCGGCCGAGGGCAGGAGCGCCGACGACTATGAGCATCCCGCACCGGGACTAAAGCTCCTGCCGCGCAAGGCTTCGCACTGACGAGGGAGCGGGGAGCCGTATGACGGCTCCCCGCATCGCCATGAAGCGCGCGATCCTTCTCATGCTCTGGCTGACGCTTGCCCTGCTTTCCGGCAGCGGCGGCGTCCTTGCCCATGCGGCATTGCTCGGGGCCCACCCCCAGGACGGTGCCATCCTCGACGAGGCTCCTCCCACCGTCACCCTGCACTTCAACGAGCCGGTGTCACCCCTCGTCTTGAGCCTGACGGACGCGCGCGGGCGAACTCATCGGAACCTTGCGGTGAAGGCAGCCAACGGCATTCTCGAGATCGCGATGCCGCTGGGGTTTCAAAAGGGAAGCCATGTCCTGAGCTACCGCGTGACGTCGAATGACGGCCACCCCATCGGCGGATCGGTCGTGTTCTCGGTCGGCAGCCGCCCCCCCCGCTCGAACGCCCGTCGCGGAAGCTGAGGGCTACGGTGTCCGTACCGCCCTGTGGCTGGCGCGGACGGGACTGTACCTCGGGCTCTTCGCGGGCGTGGGCGGCTCCTTCTTCCTCGTATGGCTCTCCCCGGCGTGGCGGAGCGGCATGGTCGAAGGGCGCCTCGGGATCCTCATCGGGATCGGTATCCTTTGCGCCGTCATCTCCCTCGGCCTCCAAGGTGCCGATGCCCTCGGAGAACCGCTTGCTTCCCTCCGGACGGGCGCCGTGTGGTCCGCCGGGTGGGGAACATCCTTCAAATGGACGGTTACCGCAGGGGCAGCAGCCTGCCTCCTTTCATGGTTGGGCCTGACCGGACCCTTGTGGCGGCGGCGTACATGCAGTCTCCTGGCCCTGTGCGGGGTCGGCGTTTCCCTCGCTTCCAGCGGCCACGCCTCGGCCGCATCCCCACAGTGGCTGACACGACCTGCCGTGTTCCTGCATGGCATCGGCATCGCATACTGGGTCGGAGCCCTCTTCCCGCTGGCGGTCATCGTGCTCAAGGCGGCGACGGATCACCTCTCGATCATCCGGCGCTTCTCGAACGGGGCCCTCGTCGCGGTGGCTGCACTGACGCTTGCGGGCCTCGTGCTGGCGGCGGTCCAGGTGGAGGAACCCGCCAACCTGACGTCCACCGTCTATGGCCGCGTCCTCATAGCGAAGACGCTTCTCGTGGCCGTCCTTTTCGGACTGGCGGCCCTCAACCGCCTGTGGCTGACACCCGGGCTGGCATCCCCGTTAGGGTCGGGAAGAACCTGGCTCGTCAGGTCGGTTGCGGCGGAGATGGTCCTCTGTCTTGCCATCCTGGGAGCCGCAGGCCTATGGCGGTTCACCCCGCCGCCGCGGTCGCTGGCAGCCGACAAGGCCGCTGACGCATCGACGAGCGTCCACCTTCACTCGGCACGGATCATGGCCCAAGTCACGCTGACGCCAGGAAGGGCCGGCCCCATGCGGGGCAGGATCGTGATCGCGTCGGGCAGCGCGGAACCCATTGACGCTAAGGAGGTGACGATCTCCCTGTCGAGGCCGGATGACGGGATCGAGGCGCTCATCCGCAAGGCAAGGAAGTCGGGCCGGAACGCATGGGAGGTCGAGAACCTGACGCTGCCCCTCGCGGGTGCGTGGCAGGCCAAGGTTTCGATCCTCGTCGACGATTTCGCGAAGGCGGACCTGGAGGGTACGATCTCGGTCATGCCGTGACTCAGGACGGAATCGCCGCCGGTGCGTCATGCAACTCCGGCAGGTCCGCCCTCAGCCAGGCGAGGCGCACGATGGCACGGCTGGCCAATTCCTGGACCAGCGCAAGGGCATCGGCATCCTTCAGGCTGTCGCCGGCCTCGAGGTATCGGTCCGTGAGCATCTCCGCGAGCGCGATCGGCACGTTGGGGATTTCCAGCATGGAAACGGCAATGGGAACGGAGACCCCATTGAGTTTCACGGCATTCCGCCGCGCTTCCTCCACGAACCCGGAGAGGCGCCCAGCTTCATTCAGGGAGGCCTTATGCACGAGGGGTTCGAGGAGGTCGGCGAGGCGATGCTCCAGCGCGGCGAGATCGGTCGTTTCTTGCCCGCCATGTGCCTCATGGAGCCTGCGGCCGGCATGGAAGGCACTCCTCCGTTCCCGCCGGAGGGTCGCCACGTGTTCCAGTTCCTCATGGGCCATCGTCTCCGCCGCCCGTCGAACCTCGGTGGACTGCGCATGTGCCGCGACATAGCTCCAGAAGGCGAAGGCCCGCTCCTCGTTCCGCACGGCCATCGAGAGTGCCCGGTATGCGGTCAACAGGCGGGGGTGGGCCGACGCGACGCCCTCGTCGTCGAAGGTCCCGTGCATTTCCCAACGGATTGAGGCTGGATCGGGATTGCGTCCCTTCGTCCTGTTCGACCAGTGCACGACGCTGTCGAGATGCCTCATCTCGTCGGCGGAGAGCCGCTCGAACACCGAGGCCAGTGCGGGATCGCCCTCACGGCGCATGCGCTCGCCGATCTCCGCATAGCGGGTGGCGGCCTCGCTCTCCATGGCCGCAGCGATGGCGAACAGCTCCTCCAGCGACTTCACGGTACCTGCTGGCTCACTCTTCAGCAAAGACATCGGCCTCTCCGGACTGCGCAAGGAAACGGAACCTCGAACGGTTGATAAGCCAGGTCTCGTGCTGTGGGTTTGACGCAGATCAATGTGCGACCGACCACGATGGCCATGATGGTTCTGGGCTTCGGAAGATGGATTTCAACAGCCCCTGGCATCACGGCGCCTCCCCGGGGAACCAATCCGCAGCGGGGGGTCGCACTACCCCAGTTCAGCAACCAGAACACGACACTGGACGGTTCCCTGGTGGTAAAATCGCTCTCGACCGGTCTTTCCCGGCACCGAATGACCAACCTCTTCGAGCTCTTTCGTCTCCTGTCATTGATCGGGGTGTTCGCGCTCCTGTTGTGGGCCGGACAGGCCATGGCAGCGGGCCGTGTGCAGGAGTTCCTCCCCAAGGCACAGCCCTCCGAGTTCTTCGTAGGTGCCGATCGCTTCGGTACTCCGCAGGGTGACCCGCCCATCATTCCCGTCCACCAAGGCGACCGCCTGGTCGGCTACGTCTACCTGAACTCGGACGTTACGAGCGCCGTGGGCTATTCCGGCAAGCCGATCCACCTGCTGGTCGGCATCGATCCGAACGGTGTCATCACCGGGATCAAGCTGGTCGACCACAAGGAGCCCATCGTCCTCATCGGAATCCCGGAGCGCCGCATCGTCGATGCGATGAACACGCTCATCGGCAAGGACATGAAGCCGATCTCGAGCGGCGCCGAGCGCCCGCCCCAGGTCGACATCGTCAGCGGGGCCACCGTGACCGTTCTCGTCATGGGCGACAGCGTCGTGCGCTCGGCCGTGCGCCTCATCCGCAGCGGCCGCCTCGGTCCCGCCCAAGGAGCACCTGCGGCAGGCGCGGCTCCTCCTGCCGTCAAGAGAATCGACGTCACGAAGAGTGAAGTCCGCGAGTGGCAGACCCTGCTCGGCGACGGCTCGGTCCGCCGCCTGTCGCTCACCGTCGGCGAGGTCAACGAGGCGTACGTCCAGGCAGGGAACCAAGAGGCCGCCAGCAACGCGGAGACAGCCAACCCGGCCGATCCGTTCATCGACCTGTATCTCGCGCCGGTGAGCGTGCCCACCATCGGGCGGAGCCTGCTGGGCGACGCGGCATACCAGCAGCTCAAGGGACAGCTGAAGCCGGACCAGCAGGCCATCATCGTAGCCGGGGACGGAGCCTACTCGTTCAAGGGCTCAGGCTACGTCCGGGGCGGCATCTTCGATCGCATCGAACTGTTGCAGGATGGCCAGAGCACCCGGTTCCGCGACCGCAACCATACCCGCCTCGGAGATCTGGCTGCGACAGGCGCTCCGGCGCTGCGCGAGATCGCCCTGTTCGTGGTGCCCGAGGACTTCAAGCTCGACCCCACCGAGCCGTGGCAACTGCAACTCCTCGTCCAGCGGAACGTCGGTGCCCGGGACAAGGCCTTCCTCACCTACAATCTTGAATACACGTTGCCGGACCAGTACCTGCATGTCGAGCAGCCTCCTGCGCTTCCAGCCCCCGCACAACGGCAACCGCAGGCCCAGGTTCAAGGCCAAGCGAGCGCACCACCCGTTGCCGCAGTTCCCTCCGTGCGGTCCCTGAGCGACGCCGACGCGCTCGCGGCGGGGGAGATCGAGGAGGCGCTTTGGCTGAAGATCTGGAAGACGAACACCGTCTCCATCGGCATCGCCGCCGTCGCGCTTCTGGTCCTCACCGCCATCTTCTTCTTCCAGGATATCTTGGTCCGCCGCCCCAAGGTCCATGTCTGGGTGCGGCGCGCCTATCTCACGTTCACGCTGGTCTGGCTCGGCTGGTATGCCAACGCTCAGCTCTCGGTGGTCAACGTCCTGACCTTCACCAACTCCCTCATCACCGACTTCAACTGGGAGTTCTTCCTCGCGGCACCGCTGATCTTCATCCTGTGGGCGGCGATCGCAGCGGCGCTGCTGTTCTGGGGCCGCGGCCCCTTCTGCGGCTGGCTCTGCCCCTTCGGCGCACTCCAGGAACTGACCAACAACATCGCGCAGTGGCTGAAGGTGCCGCAGGTCAAGGTGCCTTGGGGTCTTCACGAGCGGCTGTGGCCGATCAAGTACATCATCTTCCTCGGTCTGTTCGGGCTGTCGTTCTACTCGGTCGCGCTGGCCGAGGTCGTCGCCGAGGTCGAGCCGTTCAAGACCGCCATCATCCTGAAGTTCGTCCGCGACTGGCCCTTCGTCATCTATGCCCTGACCCTGCTCACGGCTGGCCTGTTCATCGAACGCTTCTTCTGCCGCTATCTCTGCCCGCTCGGCGCGGCGCTCGCGATCCCCGGCAAGATCCGGATGTTCGAGTGGCTCAAGCGCTGGCCCGAATGCGGGTCGCCCTGCCAGCGCTGCTCCAAGGAGTGCCCGGTGCAGGCGATCCATCCCGAAGGCTTCATCAACGTCAACGAGTGCATCTACTGCATGCATTGCCAGGAGCTGTACCACGACGACCAGCGCTGCCCGCACATGATCCAGGTGCGGCTCAAGCGCGAGAAGCGCGAGGCGCTTTCTTCGCCTTCCATGAGCCAGATCAAAGACGGCGGCAAGGGACCCGCTAAAACTGTCATCACCCACAAGGGCAAGGTCATCGGAAAGCCCATGCTCGCGCCGAGTCCGGCCGACGTTCCGACAACCGTTTCATGAGCAAGGAGAACCACGTGTCACAAGAGGAAAAGAAAAGCGGCTTCAGCAGACGCCAGTTGCTCGGGACGACGGCCGCCGCGGCGGCGGCAGGAGCCGCAGGGGTCGCCGGCGGCGTCTCCCTGGACAGCATTGGCATCATCACGCCCGCAGAGGCGCAGACCGCACCGGGTGCGTCCGCGGCGCGGCCCGCCGTGGCCAACAAATACGAGGTCAAGCCGGGCGAGCTCGACGAGTACTACGTGTTCTTCTCGAGCGGCCAGACCGGCGAAGTCCGCATCGTCGGCCTGCCCTCCATGCGCGAGCTGATGCGCGTCCCGGTCTTCAACCGCGACAGCGCCACCGGCTGGGGCCAGACCAACGAGAGCCGCAAGATCCTTACCGAGGGACTCACGCCCCAGAGCGTCGAGTACCTGAAGGACAAGGGCGGGGTCTACACGGCTGGCGACCTGCACCATCCGCACCCCTCCTTCACCGACGGCACCTACGACGGCCGCTACCTCTTCGTGAACGACAAGCTGAACACCCGCGTCGCGCGCATCCGGCTCGACGTGATGAAGTGCGACAAGATCCTCCAGCTCCCGAACCAGCACACGGTGCACGGCCTGCGCGTGCAGAAGTACCCGCGCACGGGCTACGTGTTCTGCAACGGCGAGGACCGGGTGCCGATCCCGAACGACGGCACGGTGCTCGACGACCCGAAGAAGTACTCGTCGATCTATACCGCAGTGGACGGTGACACCATGAAGGTCGCCTGGCAGATCAGGGTCGACGGCAACCTCGACAATACGGACGCGGACTACCAGGGCAAGTACTCCTTTGCCACCTGCTACAACTCGGAGGAAGGCGTCACCCTGGCCGAGATGATGGCCAAGGAGCAGGACTGGGTCGTCATTTTCAACCTCAAGCGCATCGAGGACGCGGTGAAGGCGGGCAAGGCCGAGATGATCGGCGGCGTACCCGTGCTCGACGGCCGCAAGGGATCTCCCTACACCCGCTACGTCCCGGTGGCCAACAGCCCGCACGGCATCAACACCGCGCCTGACGGCATCCACTTCGTGGTCAACGGCAAACTTTCGCCCACGGTCTCGGTCTTCGACGTTCGCAAACTCGACGATCTGTTCGCGGACAAGATCCAGCCGCGAGACGTCATCGTGGCGGAGCCGGAACTCGGCCTCGGCCCGTTGCACACCGCCTACGACGGCAAGGGCAACGCCTACACGACGCTGTTCCTCGACAGCCAGGTGTGCAAGTGGAACATCGAGCTGGCCAAACGGGCGTTCAAGGGCGACAAGGTCAACCCGGTCATCCAGAAGCTAGACGTGCACTATCAGCCGGGCCACAACCACACCTCCATGGGCCAGACCAAGGACGCGGACGGCAAGTGGCTCATCTCACTCAACAAGTTTTCGAAGGACCGCTACCTCAACGTCGGCCCTCTCAAACCCGAGAACGACCAGCTCATCGACATCTCCGGCGACCGGATGGTGCTCGTGCACGACAGCCCGAGCTTCGCCGAGCCGCACGACGCCACCATCGTGCACCGTTCGAAGATCAACCCGGTCAATGCCTGGAAGCGCGATGATCCGTTCTTCGCCGACGCGGTGCGGCAGGCCAAGGCCGACGGCGTGACCTTGGAGGCCGACTCGAAGGTGGTGCGCGACGGCAACAAGGTGCGGGTCTACATGACCTCGTCCGCGCCGGCGTTCGGCCTGGAGAGCTTCCAGGTCAAGCAGGGCGATGAGGTGACGGTGTTCGTGACCAACATCGACGAGGTGGAGGACCTTACCCACGGCTTCGCGATCGTCAACTACGGCATCAACATGGAGGTGGCGCCACAGGCCACCGCATCGGTCACGTTCAAGGCCGACCGTCCGGGCGTGTACTGGTACTTCTGCTCCTGGTTCTGCCACGCCATGCACATGGAGATGAAGGGCCGCATGTTCGTCGAGCCGCAGGCGACCTGACGACATGATGAAACCTCGTACATTGGTACGTCTTGGATTGGCGGCGGCATTCGCCGCCAATCTCACCTCATTCGCTCAGGCGGGGCGGATCGCGGTGCCCGTGGGCACGTCTCCCCAGGAGATCGTGGACCTCGCGGCCGAAGGCGACGTGGTCGTCCTCGAGGCCGGCGAGCACCGGGGACCGATCCGCGTCGCCCGCAAGGTGACGGTGGAAGGCGAGAAAGGCGCAATCCTCATCGGTTCCGGCAAGGGGAGCGTCATCACGCTCTCGGCTCCGGGTGCCCTCGTACGCGGGCTGACCATCCGCGGATCGGGGACGGATCTCGAGAGGATGGACGCCGGGGTCTTCGTCGAGCAGTCCGCCGCCGGAGCCATCGTCGAGGGCAACCGGATCGAGGGCAACCTCTATGGCATCTATCTGCATGGAGCCGAGAATTCCGTCGCCCGCGGGAATACGATCGTCGGCATCCGTGTGGGACGCGTGAACGAGGCCGGCAACGGCATCTCGGTCTGGAACGCCCCGGGCGCCAAGGTGCTCGACAACGACGTCCGCTTCGGGCGCGACGGCATCTACGTCATCACCAGCAAGCGCAACGTGTTCTCCGGCAACCGCTTCCGCGACCTGCGCTTCGCCATCCACTACATGTACACCAACGATAGCGAGATCACGGACAACGTCTCCGTCGACAACGCGGTCGGCTTCGCGCTCATGTTCTCGAGCCGCCTGAAGATCACCGGCAACGTCTCCGACGGCGATCGCGATCACGGCTTCCTGTTCAACTATGCCAACGGCTCGCAGATCTCCGGCAACATGGTGTTGGGGCGACTCCAGCCCGCAGAGCGCTGGCTCACCGCCGGCACGCGCGGCAAGGAGGACAAGGAGCACGGCTTGCCGACCCTGGACGCGAGCGAGGTCGCACAGGGTTCCGATGCCCGTCCCGGTCCCACCAAGTGCGTCTTCATCTACAACGCCAACCAGAACCGCTTCCGCGACAACTGGTTCGAGGGCTGCGAGATCGGCATCCACTTCACCGCCGGCTCCGAGCGCAACGAGATGGTCGGCAACGCCTTCATCAAAAACCGCAACCAGGTGAAGTACGTCAGCACCCGCTATCTCGACTGGTCCAAGGACGGGCGCGGCAACTACTGGAGCGACAATCCCGCCTTCGACCTGAACGGCGACGGACTGGGCGACAGCGCCTACCGGCCGAATGACCTCGTCGACAAGGTGCTTTGGACCGCACCGCAGGCCAAGGTCCTGATGAACAGCCCCGCCGTGCAGGTGATCCGCTGGGCGCAGGCCCAGTTCCCGGCCCTGCTGCCCGGCGGCGTCGTCGACAGCCGTCCCCTGATGGCGCCGCCTAAGCGCCCGAAGATCGCCGAAGGAGAAAGACCATGACCGGAACGGTCGAGATCAGGAACGTCGTCAAGCGCTTCGGCAAGGTCGAGGCGGTGCGCGACGTCTCCTTCAGCCTGCCGGAAGGCGAGACGGTGGCGCTCGTCGGCCACAATGGCGCCGGCAAGACGACCCTGATGAAGCTGATGCTGGGATTGATCCGGCCGACGGGCGGCAGCATCGCCGTACTGGGCGACGATCCCGCCGCAGGACAGTTCGAGGCGCGTCGACGGCTCGGATACCTGCCGGAGAACGTCTCCTTCAACGCGGCGCTGACCGGAAAGGAGACGCTGGCGTTCTATGCCCGCCTCAAGCGTGAGCCGGAGAAATCGGCCGCGCCGCTCCTCGACCGCGTCGGCCTCACCCATGCGGCCAACCGGCGTGTCGGCACCTATTCCAAGGGCATGCGCCAGAGGCTCGGTCTCGCGCAGGCGCTCCTAGGCGAGCCACGGGTGCTCCTGCTCGACGAGCCGACCACCGGGCTCGATCCGGCCCTGCGCCAGGGCTTCTACGAGATCGTGGAGGAACTGCGCGGGCGCGGCGCGACGGTCCTGCTGTCATCGCACGCCCTGACTGAGCTGGAGGAGCGCGCCGGACGGGTCGTCATCATGAACCGGGGCATCAAGGTCGCGGACGGCACGCTCGACGAGCTGCGTCGGATCGCACGCCTGCCGACCCGCATCCGCCTCAAGGTCACCGATGCCGGGCTGGCCAACGTGCCGAACTGGATCGGCCCCGTGGAGGCCTGGCGGCGGGTCAACGGCCACATGGTCGAGATCGACGCCTCGCCCGAGCGCAAGATCGAGGTACTGCGCCGTGCGACCGATGGGGTCGCACCCGTCGAGGACATCGACGTGCTGCCTCCGACCCTCGACGAGCTCTATGCCCACTTCCTTCTGTCGCAGGAGACCGCGCGATGAAGAACATCCTGATCGTCGCGCGCAAGGAGATCCAGGAGGGCCTGCGCAACCGCTGGGTTCTCGCCACGACCCTGCTGCTCGCGGGCCTTGCCCTTTCCCTCACCTTCCTCGGCAGCGCTCCCACCGGCACCGTCGGCGTGCGAGCGCTGGACGTGGTGATCGTGAGCCTGTCCAGCCTCACGATCTTCCTGCTGCCGCTGATCGCGCTGCTGATCTCGCACGATGCCATCGTGGGCGAGATGGAGCGCGGCACCATGCTGCTGCTGCTGAGCTACCCGGTCGGACGCTGGCAGGTGCTGCTCGGCAAGTTCGTCGGGCACCTGTCGATCCTGGCGTTCGCGACGCTGCTGGGGTACGGCGCCGCCGCGGGCGCGCTGGCCGCGACGGGAGCTGAGATCGATGCGGTGAGCTGGACGGCGTTCGCCTCCATGGTCGGTTCCTCGATCCTGCTCGGCGCCGCGTTCATCGCGGTCGGTTACCTGGTCAGTGCACTGGTGCGCGAGCGCGGCACGGCAGGCGGGATCGCCATCGGCATCTGGCTCGTGTTCGTCCTGATCTATGACATGGCGTTGCTCGGGATGCTTGTCGTCGACCAGGGACGGACCTTGTCCGGCGGGATCCTCAACGCCCTGCTCCTGCTCAATCCCGCCGACGCCTACCGCCTGTTCAACCTGACGGGATCGGCAGGTGTGAGCGCCTTCTCCGGCATGGCGGGGATTGCCCAGACCGCGACGCTCAGCCCGACGGTCCTGCTGGCGGCCCTCGCAGCATGGACCCTGGTCCCGCTCGCCCTGGCGGCAATCGCATTCTCAAGGAGAGAGTTATGAGAAAGATCGTCCTCCTCGCATCGCTCGCCGCTGCTCTCGGGATCTCGGGATGCAACGACCGGCCGACTGCGGTAGCCCCGCCGTCGCCGCAGGAAATGACGGCTTCGGCAGTCGGCCGCTACTGCGGCATGAACGTGATGGAGCATCCCGGCCCGAAGGGGCAGATCATCCTGGCGGGTCAGAAGGAGGCGATCTGGTTCTCGTCCGCCCGGGATGCGATCTCCTTCACGAAGTTGCCGGAGGAGCCGAAGGACATCCGCGCGATCTACGTCTCCGACATGGCCAGGGCGCCGGAGTGGGACAAGCCCGGGGCAACGAACTGGGTCGATGCCAGGCAGGCCTCGTTCGTGATCGGGAGCCGGATGAAGGGCGGCATGGGCGGCGACGAGGCCGTGCCTTTCTCCGACAAGGCCGCGGCCGAGAAGTTCGCGTCCGAGAACGGCGGACGCGTCGTGGCATTCGCAGACGTGCCCAAGGACTACGTCCTCGGATCCACGGCCGAGATGACCGGTGCCGTCGAGGAGGAGCACGACGCAGGCGGACCACATGACGGTCATGCCGCGCCCTCCGCGGCAAGGGACGGTCACGCCCACTAGGGAAACAGCCATGTCCCCTCTTCTCTCGCGCAGGCGCTTCATCGGGATCTCTGCCGCAGCGGCGGGTCTTGGCCTCCTTCCGTTCGGACGTGCCGCCAGGGCCGATGCCCACCTGGTGACCTGGCGGGGCCAGGCGATGGGCGCGGTGGCGACGCTGCAAGTGCATCATCACGACCGGAGCGCCGCCGAGCGCCTGGTCGAGCGCTCGCTCGCCGAGGTCCGTCGCCTCGAGGCGGTGTTCAGCCTCTACCGGGAGGACTCCGCCCTGGCGGAGCTGAACCGGCACGGCGTCCTGGTCGCGCCACCTGCGGATCTGGTCGCGCTCCTGAACGAGTGCCGCCGCTGGTGGGCGCTGAGCGATGGTGCCTTCGACCCGACGGTGCAGGTGCTGTGGACGCTCTACAGGGACCACTTCTCCGAACCCGGTGCGGATCCGCGCGGTCCGTCGGGAACCTCGCTCCGCGATGCCCTGGGGCGGGTCGGCTTCGGTCGGCTGGCGTTCGACGCAAACCGGATCGTCCTTCCGCGACGTGGCATGGGGCTGACCCTGAACGGCATTGCCCAAGGCTACGTCACCGACCGTATCGTGGACATCCTGCGCGCCAGCGGCATCGGGAGCAGCCTCGTCGACATGGGCGAGCCGCGGGCGGTGGGATTCCATCCCTCGGGCGCGCCATGGCGCGTCGGCATTGCGGACCCGGAGCATCCGGAGCAGTTCGAGGACACGCTGGAGGTGATTGATCGCGCGGTCGCGACCTCCGGATCGTATGGGTTCCGCTTCGACCGGGACGGCCACTTCAACCACCTGCTCGACCCGCGGACCGGTGCGTCGGCCCACCTGCACCGGAGCGTGACCGTCGTCAAGGAGACGGCGGCGGCAGCCGACGCCCTTTCGACAGCGTTCAGCCTCCTGCCGGAGGATGGGATCGCGAACGTCCTGCGCAAGGTCGGTGGCGAGGTCCGGCTGGTCAGGGCAGACGGAAAAAGACGGATCCTGAGGGCCTAGATCGGACACGCTCCGCCCGGGGCGAGCTCCGGAAGGGCCCCAATCCGTCCATACCGTCGTTCCCCGACTTCGCCGTTCACTCGTGCTCCGCCGGCGGTTCCCGGTACAGGATTCGGGCCACGGCCTCGATGTCGGCGATGACCAGACGACGCCTGTATCGCCTGATCCGGCGCTGCGTCTCCCAGGCGCGAAGGGTTCGGCTCACCATGTGCAGGGTGCTCCCGATCAGGTCGGCGAGATCCTGGCGACTGACCGGGAACGGAATCTCGACCCCTTCCGCAGTCCGCCGCCCGAAGGTTTCCACGAGCCTGAGAATCGCGCGGGCGAGGCGCTGCTCGACGGGCTCGGTCGAGAGATCCCGCAACCTGCTCTCCATCTCGCGCAGGCGCGTCTCAAGATCCCGGATGACGTTGAGCGCCAGTTGTGGGTACCGATCCACGAACGACTTGATGGTTGCCGACGACCATTGGAGTTCCACGCACTCGGTCACGGCAATGGCATTCGTGGGGTAGAACCTGTCCAGCAGAGCGGGACTGCCGAAGACCTCCCCGGGCCTGACGTACTTGATGATGATCCGCGGCCCGCTCGGCGTGACCTGAACCAGCCGGACGACCCCCGAGACGATGACGTGCACGGCCCGCGCCGGCTGCCCCGCCGTGAAGAGCACGCCTTCGGCCGGGACGGTTCGGCGCTCCGCCTGCCGCAGCATCTGGGCCGTGGCCTCCCCATCGAGACCCTTGAACAGGCCTTCCGAAAGGACATCGTCGGACATTCAGTCCTCCGCATCCCGAGGCGTCGCGCTTCCCGCGGCGGCTAGACTCCTGGCCCTGGCCATGTCCCCGGCGCCGCGTGCCGCCGCGGAACCGATGTCCGCGAAGAGGAGCGCTATCTCGTCGAAGACGCCCAGGTCCGCCTCGTCGGTCGTGACCGTATCGAGTTCGCCGACCAGTTCGAGCAGCGCCGCGATGCGTTCGGCCTGGTGCCGCGCATCGAGGATCAGGGCACGGACCTGCCGCCGGGTCTCGAGGGCCTCGAAGCGCTCCAGGGCGGCATCGACCTTTCCGCGGCACCTGCAATCGAGCTCGAGCGTACCCAGGACCGCACGGACGCGGGTCAGGAGATGGGACGCCCTTGGCCTGGATGCGGAGTCTTCCATTCGGGATTCCTCGTTGTACCGTCGGAACAGGAAGCCACACGAGGATCCGCGCTTCGTTGCAGCAGCGCAAGGATCGTCATGCGTACACCCGGGACGGAAGCCGGGCCGGACAGGACGGCTTCGGGGGCGCGGCCGAGAGCGTGCCCGGCGTAAGCGAAGTGGAGGACCACCTGCCCCACCATGAGACCGCCATCGGGGACCGGTGCCACCACCGTCCCGCCATCCAGTCAACGGGGCCTCGACCATCGAGGCCAACGCAGGATCCTCCTGCCGTCCCGAAAACGGACGCGGGAGCGTCCGTTTTCGGGTGAAGGCGATTGCCCCTCACCTTATTAGGGTCGCCATGGCAAAGCTGGATGTCGCCATGCCCACCAGGAACCAAGGCCACCATGTCAGAGGGGGCCTGTCACTTCTGTCGATCATGATCGCACCTCATCGCATCATCGTCCGAAGTTTACCCGATGGCGGCGGATGCGACCTTGATCTGGGGCAAGGAGTTCGGAAAAGGTGAGCCAGGCCGGCACGGATGACGGTGGCGGGCCAAGCCGCCCGTGCAATAAGGATGGCTCGACTGCCTTGTCGTGACGTCCCGACGACGAGGAGCGCGGAAAGGCTATTCCGAAGGCGTGGAAGCAGTGGCGATCACGCCTCCCGCTCGCCCGGGAGCCTTCAGCCCGCCCCGAAGGAACTGCCGCGCCCTGGTGAAGACAACGGTGAGGGGAAGAACGAACATCACTCCGAGCAGCGCCAGACCGGCGGCAAAGGCCATCATCGCCATCCCGGCCAGCAGGGCTCCGAGGGCGAGCCCTTGGGTGATGGGGCGCAACAGCGGGCGGTCGGACGAATTGATCATCGGCAGGTTCCTCCACGGAGACATGCTCCTGTCGCACCGCCGACAGCCCGCGGCTTTGCTGCAAAACAAACAAGAAGGTTTTCATGTCCGGGGCCGCACCAGCAGCGGCCCTCCCCCGAGGTCGGGTGCCCGGCGTGGAATATTACTGCGCCGGAGCGATCCCCCGGCGGCGAGAGTCGGCGCAATGACCGCAAGGGCGAGCATGAGCAGGACCACGGCCGCAAAGAACGGGGCGCCCAAGGCAATCCAGGAGCCAGGCTGCGACACGCCGGCGGCAAAGCTCGCGGTGAACAGGACCGGACCGACAAGCCCGCTCACGCCCCGCAGGCCGTTGAGCGCCCCTTGCAGCCGTCCCTGTTCGGAAGCCGCGATCCGCTGGGTCATGAGGCTCTGGGCGGCCGGGCCGAACAGTCCCCAGAGCGCAGCCACGGGGATAGCCAGCCAAATCCAGACACCGCTTGGGGCGAGACCGAAAAGCAGTGAGCCGATGGCACCACATGCGAGACCCATTATCATTGTCCGCCGTTCGCCGAGACGAGGCACGATACGGCGCACGAGACCACCTTGCACCAGGGCCGATGCGACCCCCACGGCCGCCAGCGCAAGGCCGATGGTGACCTGGTCCCATCCGTAACGGTGGCCGGCATAGAGCACGAACACGGCCGGGAAGACCTCATGTGCCAGGTTCGAGAGGAACAGCACCACCGCGACCCTGGACACCTCAACATTCGACTTAAGCAGCCGCAATGCGGCCAAGGGGTGTGCCTTGCGCCAGGAGAACGGCGTCCGCCGATCCTTGAGCAGGGACTCCGGAAGGACAAAGATGCCGTACAGTGCGTTGGCCAGGCACAGCCCCGCCGCAACCCAGAACGGCAGACGCAGGTCGACGGCTCCGAGCATGCCGCCAAGGGCCGGGCCGGCGATGAAGCCGAAGGCGAAGGCCGCCCCGATCACCCCGAACCCGGCCGCGCGGCGGTCCGTATCCGTGATATCGGCCACATAGGCGAAGGCCGTGGTGAAGCTCGACGATGCCAAGCCACCAACTGCGCGGCCGGCTAGGAGCCAGCCGATCCCGGGAGCAACGGCCATGAGCAGGTAATCCAGGCCGAGAGCCAGGTTCGACAGCAGGAGATCACCGGCCGACGTCCGCAGGCGTCTGACAGCACACCGAGGATGGGCGCGCCGAAGAACTGCATCACGGCCCAGGTCAGCCCGAAGAGGCCGTATACCTGCGCCGCGCTGACGGTCTCACCTCCGAGGAGGCCCTGCACCAGTCGCGGGAGGACAGGAATGATGATGCCGAAGGCCAAAAGGTCGACGGCCACGCTGATCACCAGGAATGACAGGGCCGCGCGACGCGAACGATAGGCTTGCATGTGCTGAGGTCTCCTTGCTCGTTCGAGGGTGAAGGGCTCGCGGGAAAGCACGCTATGGCGCTCCGGTCGCGGCCGTGCCTTCACCCTGCCAGTGGCCCTGGCTCCTCAGGGCGTCAGCCACCTCGCGGGGCATGTAGTTCTCGTCGTGCTTGGCGAGCACCGTGTCGGCCTTGAACACGCCGGCCGGTTCGAGCACGCCTTCGGCCACGACGCCCTGCCCCTCCCGGAACAGGTCGGGCAGGAGTCCCCGGTACCGCACGCTCACGGCTCCGTTCACATCCTCGATCCTGAAGGCGAATTCCTGGTCGGCGCCCCGTTGGAGCGACGCCTGCTGGACCAGGCCACCCAGGCGGAACCGGGTGCCGGGCGCAACGCCCCCGGCCTGGATCTCGCTCGGCGTGTGGAAGAACACGATGGTGTCACGCATGGCTAAGGACACGAGGCCGAGCGCTGTGGCAATGGTGGCCAGTCCGGTCCCAATCAGGGTCAGCCGTCGTTGCTTGCGGGTCATGATCCATGCTCCGGGTTTGCCGTCATGGTTTCCTGTAGCACCGACGCGGCCGCTTGGATTTGATCAGGCGCAAGCCAGCGGCGTCTCCGACACTGCCCAGGACCTGAGGGTCAAGGCATTCCGTCGCACCGGAAGCTGCTGCGGCCACGTGCGTCACGCCCGGCGCGGGTCCCACGACCGGCTCGTGATCGTCGCGAGCAGATGCAGGGGATACCTCCATGCCATCCAGCGGATGTTGCCACGGACTCCCTATGCGACATTACCCCGGTGCAACATCCAGGTAGGTGTTGCCGCAGTGTTCGCCGATCCGGCGTACCCGGACCGCTCCCGCACAACCTACCAGGTCGCAACGTGCCCGCCGCGCCCCGTGCAGTCGGTCGGGAGGTCCCCCGGATCCGGGCCCCGACGGCAGTAGCCGGCCTCGGCTCATCCGGCGCACCCGAGCGTCAGGCCAGGCCCCGGACCATCCGCATCGCCCGTCCCAGGCCGCTCCGGCCCACAGGCCTAGGGGCCCCTCGTCACCGAACCCGTTCACCGGCGGTCCGCCCGCACCCGCAAGACACATGAAACCCTCCCCGTTGTCTCGCAGGGATGGCAGGGTTCTCCGCACGGCGCCTTGATCTGCCGCAACCGCTTCCGGCAGCCGGCCCCCACGGCCCCCACGGCCCCTCCGGTATAGTCCGTAGTTGCCAGTGCAAGCGGCATCGGCCCAGTTTGCCGGGTTAAAAGGCCTCGAAGCATATCCAGATTGGGTGTCACCGTGATCGTTTGCTCGTGCAATGTCTTCTCGGACGGCGAGGTGCGTTCCTGCCTCAACCCCGGCCCGGACTGCCCCCGCACGCCTGCCCAGGTCTACCGCAGCCTCGGCTGCGGCCCGCAATGCGGACGCTGCGCCACCACGATCCGCACCATCATGGATCAGGACCACGCACAAAGGCACGCGTGCTCGGCAGGGTGCGAAACGGCCTGTCCACTGACCCGGCAGGCCAACTCCAACGAGCTCCCGAAACCCGAGAGCCTGAAACCGGGGAAATGGCAGCCCCGCCCTGCCGTCGTCGGACGGCGAGATCTTCCCTTGTCGGTAGCCGGAAGCGCCGGACCCGCCAAGGGAAATACGCAAGGGCACTTTCCGTCGCTGCCCCGAAGGGAAGTGATGCACCCGGGCAGGAAAGCGCTGACTTCCTGTCGCCGTTGACCTCCCCTGATCCACCTGCCTCCGTCAGGGCTGTCCGGAAGCGTCCGGATCACCTCCGCAGAACCCCTTAGGTATCAGACCTGAATTTCGGCCCTGCCGCTCCGACGGTACCTATGAACCAACGTCAGTTCTACAAGACAACGAGGGTTCGATGCAGACTGCGCTCGCCACCAAGGCCTCCTCATCGGTCCTTCCACCCTTCATCTCGGAAGCGCCGCAGCCATGCAGGAGCGCCAATGCGGCAGTACCGGCGGTCGGCTCCGTCCACTCCTATGCCAAGGACCAGGAGATCTTCGCCGAGGGAGACCGGGCAGCCTTCGTCTACAAGGTCCTCTCAGGTGCTGTCCGCACCTCCAAGCTCCTGAGCGACGGGCGCCGTCAGATCGACGCTTTCCACATGGCCGGCGACATCTTCGGCATTGAGGTGGGGAACGAATACCGCTTCTGTGCAGAGGCGGTCGGGGACTGTGTCGTCATTGCCTATCGGCGGAACAGCCTCGCCGCACTGCCCGGGGACGACGCCCAGCTCGCACGGGAGCTGACGATGGGCATGATGCGCTCCCTGACCAGGGCCCAGAACCACATGCTGCTGCTGGGCCGCAAGTCGGCCCTGGAAAAGATTGCGACCTTTCTCCTCGACCTGGCCGAAAGGACGGCTGACGGCGATTCGGTGGACCTGCCCATGTCGCGGAGCGACATCGCGGATCATCTCGGACTAACCATCGAGACGGTCTCCCGGTCCCTTACCCAACTCGAACGGCAGGGTGTGATCGCGCTTCCCTCCGCGCGGCGGGTCATGTTGAGCAACAAGGACGCCCTCGAACGCCTGGACGCCTGAGGGCCGGAGGCCAAGCACGCACACGCGTCGTCTTCCCGGTTGCTCCTGATCTCATGGACCTGGCGGGGCAGTCACAATCCCAGCGCAGAATGACTTGGCCCTGCGTGGTCTCTCGATAATCCACCTGCCTACCATGTAATCGGAACAGCTAGAGTCGGCTCTGGGTCAAAGTGTAACGTAGAGCCGGTTGAATGAAGGTCCGCTGATCGCGCGACTACGGAACTCGGGATAAGGTCAGCCCAGTGCCAAAAAGAGACATTCGTGACTCTCAGGGTCACGGGTCTCGTCCGCTTAAGGCCTTCGAGGAGGATTAAGGCGCAACGATCAGTGCAGTGCCATCGTGAGCGATCACCTTCCCGCCCTTGATCACCATTTTGCGTGGGCGGCGATCTACGACGGCCTCCGCCAAGGTTTCGCCGTCGAGCAGGACGAGATCCGCCTTACAGCCAGGATCTAGGCCATAATCATCAAGGTTCATCATCCGCGCGCCGCCATAAGTGCATGTGTCTAGAGCCAGCGCGACCTCATCGTCGCGACGCAGGTTGTTGCGCAAGCCGACGAGGACAGCCCTCTCCAACATGTCGGGATTGTTGTAAGGCCCCCAGGTGTCGCGCACCCCGTCGGAGCCTGCTGCGACGACGATGCCCGCCTCCATCAGCCGCTTGACAGCAGGTGCCGGCCTTGAGGCAGGTGCCGTGGTCAAAATGTGAATCTGTGCTTGAGCCAATGCATCGATCAGCGCGGCAACATAATCTTGATCGGTCATGCCGAGGCAGAACGCATGACTGATAGTGACCTTACCCTGAAGGCCCAGAGCCTTCGTGCGTTCGATGATGAGCTCCATAGAGAATGCTCCCAACTCCGCCGGTTCATGGAGGTGGATGTCGACCGGAACGCCATAGTTTTCAGCGAGGCCGAATACGACGTCGAGATGCCTCTTCGGATCACGATCAATCCCGGCAGGGTCAAGCCCGCCGACGACCTGGGCGCCGAGTTGAAGAGCTTTTTCCATGAGCTCGACGGTGCCGGGCCGGATGAGCATGCCGCTCTGCGGGAAGGCGACGAGTTCGATATCGACCATGTCCCGATAGCGCTCCCGAGTTTCGAGAACGCCCTCGATGCCGGCGACACCGACCTCCGTATCCACATCCACATGGGTCCGGATATGCGTCGTGCCGAGGGAGGCTGCGAGCACGGCCTGCCGGGCGGATTGGCGAGCAGGGTCAATGCCAAGAACCCGCCGCTGCATCCGTTCGTTATCGATTTTGTCAATGAGGCGCGGTCCCACCTCATTGCGGTACCAGCCCATGCCGAGAAGTGTCTTGTCCATATGCGTATGGGCCTCAACGAGCCCGGGGATCAGGATGGCCCCGCCGCCATCCAAGATCTCCTCACCCTCCCGGGCATTCTCACCGTAGCCTGCGATCCGTCCCTCGCGGATTGTCACCGAGGTCGTCTCTCCGCCCATTGGACGCACATTGCGGATCACCAAGCTATGCATCAGCATCCTCGCCTCTAAGGTGTCAGCTATGGCAACACAGTAAAAATATATTGCCGCTTCCTGATATTTGTATACAATTATGCGTACAGAATGCCAGCAAAATCCACCCTTCCTGAGCGATCAGTTTTGTGGAACATAGTTCGTCCCCTGAGCTCCCTTGCAATATTCAATGAACGCTCCCGTCAGAAAGCCCAAATCAGCCGCCGGCAGCCGGAGCGATTCCGTTTACGCCGGACTCCGCCGCGCAATCATCGAGCAGGCGCTGATGCCAGGGGACAAGCTGACCGAGGACGTTATTGGCGAGCGGTTCGGCGTCAGCCGGACAATCGTCCGGACTGTCCTCGCGCGCTTGCATGCCGAAGGTCTCGTTGACATGCAGCCAAACAAGGGCGCCACCATCGCGCAGCCGAGCCTGTCGGAAGCGCAGGACGTCTTTGAGACGAGGATGTGTTTGGAGCGCCAAGTCCTTGTTCGGCTTGCGGAAAAGGTCACGGCCGACGACGTCGAGCGCCTGCAACGGCATGTACAGTTGGAAGCGAAAGCCAATGAGCACGATGGACCTGCTGCCATCCGGCTAGCGGGAGAGTTCCATATTCTTTTGGCCTCTCTCTCCGGCAACAGGGTCCTTGCGCGGTATGTCGACGAAGTGGTTTCACGCTGCTCACTGATTCTGGCGCTCTACAGCCGACCGCACTCCTCTGATTGCTCGATCAATGAGCATCAGCAAATCATTGACGCCCTGCGGACCGGAGACAGCCAAGCTGCAATTCACGCCATGGACCACCACCTCAAGGCTGTCACGGACCGAGCACTGCTGTCTTCTACCTCCGACAAACATCGCGACATCCGGTCCATTCTCGGCCGCTACGCTTCATAAAAGCGGGGCATAGTCCCCTTCCAAACAACCCGCATAAACGGATTTATCTGACGCAGCCGCCAGCTCTCGGGCCGGACGCTGTTTCCGGCCGACCAGAATTCGTCAGAAACAGAATTGACGTGCTAATTTTTGTATGCAACTTTTTTATCGATTGTATCCAATAAAGAATCCATTCCAGAGTATCGACGGAGGTCGAACATGAAAGCCAGACTCGCTGCCAGCCTGAGTGTCGCCGCCGGCGCCCTGATGGGAATGTCGGTCGAGGCCAAGACCCTGAGGTGGGCCTCGCCCACGGACATCACCACGCTCGATCCCTATGCGCATACGGAGAGCTTCACGACGAGCATGCTGCACCACGTCTTCGATCCTCTGGTGCGCCGCAGCCGTACCCTGGAGCTGGAACCCGCGCTGGCAGTGAGCTGGAAGACGGTGAAGCCGGACACTTGGCGCTTCGAACTGCGCAGGAACGTGAAATTCCACAACGGCAACCCCTTCACCGCGGATGACGTGGTCGCCTCGATCAGCCGCATTCTCGATCCTGGCGCTCGGGCCCGCGGCAACCTCGCAACCGTGGTCAAGGCGGAAAAGGTCGATGACTTCACGGTTGATATCGTCACCAACGGCCCCTACCCGCTTCTTCTCAACGATCTCGCCGGCATCTACATCCTCGACAAGGAATGGATGGAAGCCAACGGCGCCCTGAAACCCGGCAACATCGCAACCGGCGTCACCACCGCAGCATCGACCGCCGCCATCGGCACGGGCCCCTTCAAGGTCGAATCTTACAAGCCCGATGCCGGCACGACCTTCGTGGTCAACCCCGACTGGTGGGACAAGCCCCAGCACAACCTCACGCGCATCGAGTTTAAGCCGGTGAAGTCGGACGCCACCCGTGTGGCCGCCCTGCTGTCGGGCGAGTTGGACCTGATCGCGCCTGCGCCTCTCCAGGACCTGCAGCGGATCTCCTCATCTCAAGGCTTCAAGGTCATCGAGGAGCCGTCCCTGCGCCTGATCATGCTTTCGCTCAACTTCCGTCCCGAGCTGAAGGCGATGCAAGGACAAAAGAACCCGCTGCACGATGTCAAGGTGCGCCAAGCCATGTGGCATGCCATCGATCTTGATACTATCAAGAAGCGTGTAATGCGCGACAAGTCCCGCAATACCGGCACGCTCGTTGCGCCGCCCGTACCGGGCTATGCGAAGGAAAACGATACTCCCTTGGCCTATGATCAGACCAAAGCCAAGCAACTCCTGACGGAGGCCGGCTACCCGAGTGGCTTCAAGACCAAGCTGAACTGCCCGAACGATCGCTACATCAATGACGAGCAGACCTGCGTTGCCATTGCATCCATGTGGGCGAAGGTCGGCATCCAGGCAGAACTCCAGACCGAGTCCCGCGCGACCTACTTCCCGCGTCAGGATCGCGGCGAATTCGATGTGTCGATGGTAGGCTGGGCTACCCTGCCGCCGATGGATGGGTTCAGCGTGCTCTCATCCCTGCTCACGGAGCAGAAGGACGGCTATGGCGGCTCCAACGCTGGCACCTACAGCAACCCCAAGGTCGAGGAGCTGACCCGCAAGGCTGCCGTAGAACTCGACGAAACCAAGCGTCGGTCCATGCTCATTGAGACACTCAAGGTCGCGCGGGACACGGTGGCCTACATTCCGCTTCACCAGCAACCCGTCGCATGGGCCGTCCGCGACGGCGTCGACGTTCCGCAGTTCCCGGACGAGTACGTCCGCCTATGGTTCGCCACCGTCAAGTAAACCTGCAGCAGGAGACGAGCGGCTCGCCTGATTGCGGCGGGCCGCCGGGGAAACGCTCATGTTCAAAGTCCTCCTCTCCCGGCTGGGCCAAGCCGCCCTCGTCATGCTCGTCGTGTCGGCAGTGTCGTTCGTGATGTTCCGGTATGTCGGTGATCCTGTGGCGACGATGTCGCGCGAGAATGCCTCCGTGGAAGAGAAAGCGGAGCTGAGGCGCTCGCTCGGTCTTGATCAGCCTTTGGTTGTCCAGTATGGCCGCTTCCTGACCCGAACGCTCAGCGGTGATCTGGGTATCAGCTACCGCAACCAGCGCCAAGTCACGGAACTCATTGCCGAACGGCTTCCCGCGACGCTGGAACTCGTGATTGTTGCAACGATCCTGTCGCTCGCCCTCGGCATCCCGCTCGGAGTGCTGTGCGCGCTCAAGCCAGATGGCATCGCCGCGCGACTGGTTCAAGCTCTCTCCCTTGTGGGCATCTCGACACCAACCTTCGTGACCGGCATCGTGCTCATTCTGGTCTTCGCCGTGACTCTCGGTTGGCTGCCCTCCTTCGGACGCGGTCAAGTCGTCGATCTCGGCTGGTGGTCGACGGGCTTTCTCACGATCAGCGGTCTGAAATCGCTCCTCCTGCCCGGCATCACGCTCGCTCTCTACCAGCTCACCCTCATCATGCGTCTGGTGCGGGCCGAGATGATCGACGTTCTGTCCAGCGATTACATCCGCTTTGCCAAAGCACGTGGATTGCCGACCCGCTACATCCACTTCCGGCTCGCTTTGAGAAACGCGCTCATGCCGGTCATCACGGTCACGGGCCTTCAGATCGGCTCGCTCATCGCCTTCGCCATCGTAACCGAAACCGTCTTCCAATGGCCGGGCATGGGCCTACTCTTCATCCAGGCCGTGAGCTTCGTCGATATCCCCGTCATGGCAGCCTACCTGCTCTTCGTCGGCCTGCTCTTTGTCCTCATTAACACCATCGTCGACATCCTCTACGTCGTCGTCGATCCCCGCCTGCGCGCGAGGTCCGCATGAAAACGCTCGCCTCCACTCCTAGCCTGTTTTTCCGATTGGGCGCCCCAGTCTCGGTGATTGTCGCCACCATCGTGGCCCTGTTCATTGTGGCCTGCGCGCTACTCGCCTCCTGGATCGCGCCTTACGATCCAACCGACCTTGCCTCCTTCGAGCTCATCAACGCTGAGCTGCCGCCTGCCTTCACGGCCGATGGCGATCCACGCTTTCTCCTCGGCACCGACAATCAGGGCCGCGACCTGCTCTCGGCCATGCTCTACGGCGCGCGTGTGTCCATCGCCATCGGCGGCGGCGCGGTCCTGCTTGCAGCTACTCTCGGCGTCACGCTGGGCCTTCTCGCCGGCTATTTCGGCGGCAGGGTCGATGCCTTGATCATGCGCATTGCCGATGTAATCCTGAGCTTTCCGACGATTCTGCTTGCGCTTTTGGTGAGTGGCATCGCACGGGCAATCTTCCCCGGAGCGGCAACGGCAGAATGGGCGCCAATCATCCTCATCTGCGCTATCGCCATCCACGAGTGGGTGCAATATGCCCGCACCGTGCGGGCCGCCACCATGGTCGAAACGGCGAAGGATTATGTCCGCGCCGCCAAAGTCATCGGCCTGTCGCCGCGGCGGATTATGCTGCGGCACATCCTGCCGAACGTGATGAGTCCGGTCCTCGTCATCTCCACCATCAATCTTGCGGCGGCTGTGCTCACCGAGGCAACCCTGTCCTTCCTCGGAGTTGGAATGCCGCCTACCTATCCCTCGCTCGGCACGCTCATCCGGATCGGCAACGAATTCGTCTTCTCGGGAATCTGGTGGATTGCCCTCTTCCCGGCCCTTGTCCTCGTGATCCTAGTCCTTGCCGTCAACATCGTCGGCGACTGGCTCCGCGATCGCTTCAATCCCAAGCTGAGGATGAAACGATGAACGCGCAATCCACCCCCGTTCTGGCCATCGACAGCCTGCGAGTCGAATATCCCCTCGCAAACGGCAGCGTTTTTACGGCTGTCGAGAACGCATCCCTCGTCATCCGCCCGGGCGAGATTCATGCGCTGGTGGGAGAATCCGGCGCCGGCAAGACGACCATCGGCAACACCGTAATGGGGCTTCTCGAGAAGCCCGGACGCATCGCCGCCGGCAGCATCCATATCGACGGCAAGAGGTTCGATGCCGCTAAAGGCTCGGCGGCAGGTATCGTGCTCGGCCGTGATGTCGGAGCCGTATTCCAGGATCCGATGACGAGCCTGAATCCGCTCTTCACGATCGAGAGCCAGCTCATGGAAGCGATGCGCTTCCACCTCAAGCTGGACAAGGTAGCAGCGCGGTCGCGTGCACTGGAACTGCTCGAATCCGTGGGCATTCCCGAGCCGAAGCGACGCCTCAAGGCCTATCCCCACCAATTATCCGGCGGTCAGCGCCAGCGCGTCGTGATCGCCGCCGCTCTATCATGCAATCCCAAGCTCGTGGTCGCCGACGAACCGACGACGGCCCTCGATGTGTCAGTCCAGGCGCAGATACTCAAGCTCCTGCGCGACTTGGCCGACAGCCGCGGCATCGGCATCCTGCTCGTCACACACAACATGGGCGTCGTCGCCCAGATCGCCGATCGTGTCACCATCATGCATCGCGGCAAGGTAGTTGAGACGGGAACGACGGAAGAGGTTCTACGCCACCCCAAGGCAGCCTATGCCAGGGCGCTGATCGGCGCCGTCCCGCGCATCGACCAGCGCCTCGATCGCTTCCCGGTCCTCGGAGACGAAGGCAAGGGTCGCGCGGAGGACGCACGTGCGGAACTGCGCGCGAGAGCCGGGCGCTCGGATGCCGTTGCCGATGAAGCACCCATCTTATCGGTCGAGAACCTGTGCGTCGACTACACCACCAGCGGCTGGCTTCCGGGCTCGAAAGGCCATCGATTCCGCGCAGTCGACGGAGTCTCCTTCTCCGTCCGCAGCGGCGAAGTGTTCGGGCTTGTGGGCGAGTCCGGCTGTGGCAAGACCACCATCGCCAATGTCGTGTCGGGTCTCGTGCGACCCACTGCGGGTCGCGTGCTCTATCGCGGGCAGAGCATTGCCGGCGAAGGCGCGACCCGCCGGGTCGGGCCGCTGCGCCAAGCGATCCAGATGATTTTCCAGGATCCGTACTCCTCCCTCAACAGCCGTATGCGCATCGGATCGATCCTGTCCGAGCCGATCCTGTTCTACCGCCTCGCCGGTTCGCGCGCCGAGGCGGAGGGCGACGTGGCCTGTCTCATCGAAGCTGTGGGTCTCGAAGCGGATGCCGCCCAACGCTATCCGCACGCATTCTCAGGCGGTCAGAGGCAACGCCTCTCCATCGCTCGGGCGCTCGGCGCGCGCCCCAAGCTGATCGTCTGCGACGAGCCGACTTCGTCCCTCGATGTGTCGGTGCAGGCGCAGATCCTGAACCTGCTGAAGGACCTGCGCGATGCCACGGGACTGACCCTCCTGCTCATCAGCCACGATCTCGCCGTGGTTCGCCAGATGTGTGACCGCGTAGCAGTGATGCGGCATGGGCAGCTTCTCGAGCAAGCCGATTCCGAAACTCTCTTCGACAAGCCGCAGCATCCCTACACAAAGGAGCTGCTGTCGCTTGTTCCAACTCTTGACCGCATTCGCGGTGAAATCCAAGCCGCCTGACCGACCGGAGTGTACTGCATGGCCGACATCATCATCACCAGCGGCATCGTCGTGACGATGGACCCGCAGCGCCAGGTCATCGAGAACGGTGCCGTCGCCATCGAGAAGGACCGGATCGTCGCGGTCGGAACAACTGAGGAAGTCCTGGCAGTCCATCAGGCGTCCACGATGATTGATGCCAGCCACAAAGTCGTCATGCCTGGTCTAATCGACGGACACGCCCATGCGGGCCACGGCCTCATCAAAACCATGGGTGGTGGCGACAGCAACGCGTGGTACGAGGCCTGTCACAAAGCCTATTTGGTGGCTTCCACACCCGATTTCTGGCGCGCCGAGGCGCGTCTCGCAGCGCTGGAACGCTTGCGCTTCGGCGTGACCACGGGAGTTTCTCTGCTGGGCGGTGGAGATACGATCCTTCGCACCGACGACCCCGTCTACGGTGATGCTCATTGTGAAGGCGTGCGAGAAGTCGGCACCCGGTCCGTCGTCGCCGTCGGCCCGACCCGCCCACCCCATCCACGCACCTATGCGCGCTTCGTCAATGGAAAGGCTGTCGAACGTCCCGTGACATTCGAAGAGCAATTCGAGACTTGCGACACCCTTATCAAGACTTGGCACGGCAAACACGGCGGCCGCCTGAACATCGCTCTCATCACGCCAACCCTTCGTGCCGAGCATGTCGAAGAGCTTGGGCAGGTGAACCTTGAGGAGGCCAGGCGTCAAGCCCGTATGACGGCAGATCTCGCCCGCGAGGCTGGTCTTGTCTTCACCCAGGACGGACATACCAACGGCAGTGTCCTTTATGCCGAAGAGCTGGGCATCTTAGGACGGAACGCCCTCTTGTCGCATTCCACAAACCTGTCTCAGGAAGAGATCCAGATCGTTGCCGATACGGGAACGAATATCGTTCATAACCCGAGCGCGATCGCCTCAATTCTTGGTCGCTGTCCCGTCCCCGAACTTCTGGAGGCAGGTGCGAATGTATGCCTCGGTTCCGATGCTACGGCCCCAGACCGTTCCGGCGACATGTTCAGGCACATGCAGCAGTGCATGCATTACCACCGGACATACTTCAAGGATCCCACTTGGCTGCCGCCAGGGCGAGTGCTGGAGATGTGCACCATCGACAGCGCCAGGGCGCTCGGGATGGAGAAGGATATCGGATCTCTTGAGGTCGGCAAGAAGGCGGATGTGGTCCTGCTAGACCTCAGGCGGCCACACCTCTACCCGTTCAACATGCCGGTCTTCCGGCTGATCTATTTCGCCAATGGCAATGATGTTGATACCGTAATCGTCGACGGCCGTATCGCCATGCAGGATCGCAAAGCTGTCTTGGTTGATGAAGACGAGATCCTTGACGAGGCTCAGCGCGAGACCGAGGCGATGCTCGACCGCACCGGGTTCCGGTACATGCTGGAGACCCCGAAGATGTTCTGGCGCCACGTGAGAGCAACCGACCAGATCGAAGGTTGATGGACCGGGGGCGGCGGATCCAATCCGATCCTGTTGTCGCCGGTCGTCACAACCACTGTGCCAACCGCCTCCATGCGGTTGGAAGGACAGAGCATGCTGACTGTACGCGACCGGGAGACGAACGAGGTGCAGACGCTGCGCGGCAGCACGCGGGCCGGATCCCTCCTCGTTGGCTTCGTCGTGGCCTGCGTTGTGGTGGCGGCGCTCAACCTTCGCCCCGCCCTCACCTCCACCGCGACAATGGTGGCCGAGATCCAAACGAGCCTGGGCCTCGGTGGGGTGTGGATTGGCGTTCTGACCACCATGCCAGTGCTCTGCTTCGGCGCGTTTGGGCCGCTCGCACCCTTCCTGTCCGCCAAGCTGGGCCTCGAACGGACCATCGCGGCTCTCCTCATGTGCCTTGCAGCGGGGCTTGCCCTTCGGGCGCTGCCGATAAGTCTCGCGCTGTTCACTGGTACCCTGGTGGCAGGAGCGGCCATTGGCATGGCAGGCGTGCTCCTCCCTGTGGTGATCCGCCGGCGCTTTCCCGGGCGGATCGGCTCGATGACGGGTCTCTACACGATGACCCTCAGCATCGGTGGAGCCAGTGCTGCGGGCCTGACGCCTATTCTGGAAGGAGCGTGGCACTCCTGGACTCTGACCCTGGCGAGTTGGAGCACCCTCGCCTTTGCCGGCAGCATCATGTGGGCCGCCCTTGCTGCAGTCGAGCCGCCCTCCGGCGGCACGGCTCGCCTACCGCGCTTCTCGCTTCTGATGCGAGACCGTCTGGCCTGGTCGGTCACCGCCTTCATGGGACTTCAGGCCGGGCTGGCCTTCATCGTACTCGGCTGGCTGCCGACGCTGCTGCGCGATCGAGGGCTCGATGTGCTTGACGCAGGCGTCGTCACCTCCGTCTCGATCCTGTCGCAGGCCGCCACCGCGCTGTTGGTGCCCTCGCTCGCGACGCGACGGGTATCACAACGCCTCCTGGTCCTGCTGGTTCTCCTGGCCACCTGCACGGGATTTCTCGGCCTCCTCTATGCCCCGCTCACCTCCCGCTTCCTGTGGGCGCTCGTCCTTGGCCTCGGCCAGGGCGGCCTGTTTGGTCTTGCGCTTCTTTTCGTCTCGCTGCGCTCTCCGAGCGCGGAGGTTACGGCGATGCTGTCGGGTATGTCGCAGAGTTTCGGCTATCTCGGCGCGTCCCTTTGCCCCTTCGTGGTCAGCGTGCTGCGTAGCGGCGGCGATTCCCTGCTGGGGCCTGCCGTCATGGTGGTCCTGATAACGGTAGGCTGCACCTGGGTTGGCCTCCGGGCGGCGGCGCCCGCCTATGTGCTTCCCCATCTTAGGAAGGACTGACCCAAGCGCCTCCTTCAGGTGTGGGCGGGCGCAGCATAGGCCGACACGTCCCGGGCGAGGACACGCCCAGCCCCCTTGGCACCGACGATACGTCCGCCCTCGGCAACGATTTGACCTCGTAGCAGCGTCGTCACTGGCCAACCGGTGACCTCGAATCCTTCCCAGGGCGTGTAGTCGGCCCCATGATGAAGGATCTCCTGACGGATGACCTCACGGCGGTTCGGATCCCAGAGTACGATGTCCGCGTCGAAGCCGACGCCGATGGCGCCCTTACGCGGGTAGAGGCCGTAGATCTTAGCGTGGTTGGTCGCCGTCAGCTCCACGAAGCGGTTGAGGGAGATCCGCCCCTTGGAGACGCCCTCCGAAAACAGGATGGGCAGGCGGGTCTCAACACCGGGAATGCCGTTCGGCACCCAACGAAAAGAGGTTTTGCCGTTCGGGTGGAGCTTGCCGGACGGACTGTCGTAGCGGAATGGGCAATGATCTGACGAAAAGGTCTGGAACACACCGCTGCGCAGCCCTTCCCAGATGGCTGCCTGGCTCTCTGTATCCCGTGGCGGAGGCGAGCAGACGTATTTCGCGCCACTCATGTCCATATTCGGACCCTGCAGATCCTCGGCGGTGAGCGTGATGTATTGCGGACAAGTCTCGGCATAGACCTTGAGGCCCCGGGACTGTGCCCAGCGGATCTGCTCCATCGCCTCGCGGCCCGACACGTGCACGATCATGATCGGCACGTCGACAAGTTCCGCATGGCTGATCGCCCGATGCGTGGCTTCACGCTCCACGGCTTCGGGGCGGGAGACCGCATGATAATAGGGGGCGATCCGGCCCTCACGTTCGAGGCGCTCGGTCATGTAGCGGATTGCATCGTATCCCTCCGCATGGACCATCACCAGAGCGCGCTCCCGACGCGCGACCTCGAACACATCGAGAAGCTCGCGGTCCTTCAGCACTAGATCGTCGTAGGTCATGAAAACCTTGAACGATGTGTAGCCGTCTTTGAGCAGCGCTGGGAGTTCCTGCCCCAAAACCTCCGGCGTCGGATCGGAGATGATCAGGTGGAAGGCCGTGTCGACATAGCACTCGTTCTCGGCCTTCCGCCGATATTCCTCGACGCAGGCTCGCAGGGACGTGCCCCGCTGCTGGAGCGCGAAAGGAAGGACCGTCGTGTTGCCGCCGGCAGCAGCGGAGGCCGTGGCCGAGGCGAAGTCGTCCGCCATCACGACGCCAGGCCCGGAAGGCTGGGCGATGTGAACATGGCTGTCGATGCCTCCTGGGAGCACCAGCAGCCCGGCGGCGTTGATCTCTCGCGGGGCGCGAATATTCTCACCCAGCACGACGATGCGCTCGCCCCTGATACCAACGTCGCAGCGGAACGTGTCGGAGGCGGTGACAACGGTGCCGCCCCGGATCGCGAGATCGAGCTCCATCTCTGCCCTCCTCAGGCAAGTGCTTGGTCGAGACTTCCGATCAAACGGTCGACCTCTTCGGGTGTATTGTAGTGCACCATGGAGACCCGCACCACGCCATTGCCATCAGCAAGGCCCAAATGTTCGATCAGGCGCCGAGAATGGAAATCGCCGAAGCGGATGCCTATCCGGTCGGCCTCGGTCGAGCGCACGATTTCCGCCGAGTCGCGTCCGTCGACCTTGAAGGCGATGGTCGGCACGCGATGATCCGTTGCACTGTCACGGCGCCCGATGATCCTTACATCGTTACGGTCCCTCAGATAGGCAAGAAGCTTCTCTCCCAACAGAGTTTCGTGCGCCGCGATCCTGTCGAAGGCCCGATCAATGGCGGCGCGGTCCCCGGTCGCACCACCGAGAGTGTCAATGTAATCCACGATGCCGGCCGATCCCCAGGCGAGCTCATAGTTGGTGTTCCCGGGTTCGAGCTTCATCGGGACCTTCTCGCGACCGTAGAAATAGTGATAAAGCCCGTCGAGCTCGAGCAGCTTCTCGTACTTGCCGTACATCACGGCGAAGTGCGGACCGTAGGTCTTATAGAAGCTGAAGATGTAGTAATCGACGTCGAGATCGCTTACGTTCACGGACCGGTGGGGCGCATAGGCAACGGCGTCGACGACAACTTCAGCACCACGCTCGTGCACGCGGCGCGCGATCTCCTTGATCGGGTTGATGGTGCCCAGAATATTTGAGGCGTGGGTCACCGCTACGAGCCGGGTTCGCTCCGTCATCAGGCGGTCCAGCTCATCCAGGTCGATCTCGTAGCTCTCGCGGTCGATGGACCATTCCTTGATGACGATGCCGCGCTTCTCCAGGGCGCGCCACGGACCGACATTCGACTCGTGGTCGAAATTCGTGACGATGATCTCGTCACCGGGTTTGAGTCCGCTTTCCATGGCACGGGACAGAAACTGGGCGAGCACAGTGGTTGAGGAGCCCAGTACAATCTCTTCCGCTCGCTCTGCACCCAGCAGCCGCGCGATTTTGGCGCGGGCCTCCATCAGCCGGCTCGTCGCCCGCTGAGAATGCTCATAGCTGGCGCCGGTCTGCACGCTTGTGGTGAGTAGATATTCCGAGATTCGCTCAGCAACATTGCGCAGAACCAGGGAGCCTCCCGCATTATCAAAATAGGCGAACCCGTCCGCCAGGGCGGGAAATTGAGAGCGAACGAAGGCAAGATCGAGAGACATGGATGCACCTATTCTGCAGGAGGTTGGGGCGTGCCGACGACGAGCGGCTCGTGAAGGTGATGGAGAATGCAATCCTCGGAGGAGCCGCTTTCCCACATGAACATAAGAAAATCACCGTCTGGGCCAATCGCCGCGATCGGAGCGTGCCAGAGGTTGCGGGCGTAATTGACGCCCTCACCCCGGTGCCCCACGAACGCTTCGGCACGGGCAAGATCGGGGAGCCCCGTTCGGTCCTGCGGCGCAACGACAATCAGGAAGCACTCAGCCGAGAGTGCCACGAACGTCTGAGACGACAGCGGATGCCGTTCAAAGGTCACGAGCCTCATCGGAAGCGGCCCACCCCGAGCTCGGTAGACCGCGAGTACGGGCTCGCCATCGGAAGATGCTTGGTCGAATCGAGTGTCGGTGTCGAAGCGCAGCGCCCGCCCATCATTGACCAGGCGGCTGCGGTCTGGATCGAAGAACAGCACTTCGCCGAATGGGCTGAAGGCTGATGGCGTCAAGCGTGTGGGAAGCAGGGTCAGCACGGATATGTAAGCCTAATGGGACAGGACGGCCTGAAGAAAGCTTCTGAGACGCGGGTCGTGTGGCGCGTTGAAGATCTCGTCGGGAGGTCCCTCCTCGACGATCCGCCCCCCGTCCATGAACACCACTCTGTCGGCGACCTTGCGGGCAAACCCCATCTCGTGAGTCACGACGACCATGGTGACCCCGGTCTTGGCAAGCTGCTGCATCACATCCAGGACCTCGCCCACCATCTCCGGATCAAGCGCCGAGGTCGGCTCGTCGAAGAGCAGAACCTTCGGCTCCATGGCGAGTGCCCTGGCAATTCCGACTCGCTGCTGCTGCCCACCGGAGAGTTGCGCCGGGTATTTCGCCGCCTGATCCGCGAGCCCGACACGGGCCAGAAGACGCTGGGCGCGCTCCTCCGCTTCCGCCCAGGAGAGGCCGCGCACGCGGACGGGGCCAAGCGCAACGTTGCGGAGCACGGTCATATGCGGAAAGAGATTGAAGCTCTGGAACACCATGCCCACCTCAACGAGCACGGCGCGCTTGCGGCCACGGCCCACCTCCGATCCGTCAACAACGATTGCTCCGCTGTTATGCTCCTCGAGTTGGTTGATGCAGCGGATCAGAGTGGACTTACCTGAGCCGGACGGGCCAATGATGACGACGATCTCCCCCTCGCTTACATTAAGATCGATGCTGTGCAGCGCCTGAAAAAGTCCGAACGATTTTGCGACACTCTTCATCTCGATAATCGGGCGCGTCATCGTCCCCTCACAGCAAGTCGTTTTTCGAAGACCCCGACGAGGCGAACGAGCGGCATCAGGATCAGGATGTAGATGACGGCAGCGCTGATGAGGGGTGTCGGGTTCGCGGCCAGTGCCTGCGCTTGGGTAGCCTGCTTGAGCAGATCGGGCATCGCCACTACGGATGCGAGAGCCGTGTCCTTCATCACGTTGATGGAGTTCGACGTGATCGGCGGAATCACAATCCGCAGCGCCTGTGGCAGCACCACGTCGCTCATGAGCCGCCAGGGGCTCAAACCCACTGCATGTGCGGCCTCGAACTGTCCCTTCGGCACGGCCTCGATGCCTGCTCGGAAGATCTCCGCGGAATAGGCGGCGGAGACGAGGCTTAGCGCTGAAGCAGCCGCTCCGAAGGGAGAAAGCCTCAGCCCGACAAAGGGCAGTGCGTAGTAGATGACGACGAGCAGGACCAGGATCGGAATGGAACGGAAGACGTCGATATAGGCAATGGCCACCTGCCTCAGAGGGGTCTTGGCATAAAGACGAACCAGGGCAAGGACCAGCCCGCCGAGAAAGCCCAGGACGATGGCCGTCACTCCCAGGGTCAGCGTGGTGGTCAGGCCCGACAGAAGCAAGGGAAGCGTTTGGATGAAGACCTTCCAGTTCAGGAAGGTGTCGAAGATGGACATGACGGACAGTGCCTCGGCATTCGTAACTGCGCCAAGTGTCTGGCACTCGAGTGCCAGACACTTGGGGAGAGTTGATTATCAGAGCTTGGGAACATCCATGACCTTAACGGTCGTCGAATTGGGCTCCGCCTTGGCGCCAAACCACTTCTCGTGGATCTTCGCCAGAGATCCATCCTGCTTCATCTTCGTGATCTCGGCGTTGACCTTTTCGACCAGCGGGCTGTTCTTTGCAAACATCATCGAATACTGCTCGCCTGTCTGAATGCGCTCCACCACCTGATACATTGGCTTGTCCTTGATGTAGTATTGGACAGCCGGAATATCGCTGATGTAGCCATCGATGCGGCCTGCAGCGAGGTCGAGCATCGCAGGCGCTAGGCCCTCGTAACGGCGTATGTCGGTGAACTTGTACTTCTGCTGGTTCTGCGTCGACCACATGTCGCCGGTCGAGCCCGTATCGACCGCAGCCACCTTGCCTGACATGCCCTCCAAGTTCTTGACGCCCGAGTTGGCCCGCACCGCCAGTGACTGGTCGCTATCGTAATAGGGCTGAGCAAAGGACACCGACTCCAGACGCTTCTTGGTGATCGTGATCGACGACACTGCGGCGTCGACCTGACCTGATTGGACGGCAGCAAACAGCCCATTGAAGGGAATGTTCACAAAAGACACGTTCATGTTCAGGCGCTTGCCAACTTCTTTGGCGAGGTCGATCTCAAACCCGACGATCTCGCCTTTTTCGTCTTGGAACTCCCAAGGAACGTTGCCGACATTCGCTCCAACTTTCATGTCGGCAGCAAGGGCCACAGTTCCTGCCGACATTGCCAACAGGGTGGTAAAGGTTGCGGCGAATACGTTGCGCCGAGTGAATTTCGCTGACATTTGGTCCTCCATCTTGCACGCCGGATCCATGGCCGACGGTTGTTTCTCTGCTGCCATCTGGTGCCCGGCTCCTTGGGTGCTTGTGCAGGCCGGTGATATTGGCCAAACTGGTCTTACCAATCTGACCAGTTGATCGTGCAGCCATCCTGGCGCATGGTCAAGGCAAATCGTGCAGCTTGGAGGTGATCAAACATGAGGCCCCAGAGATACGATCTGATGTAACATGAGCTTTCGACCTGAGAATGAGGTGAGAACGGCAGATGACGAGTAATCCAGTGAACCTGTCGGAATTGGAGCTCGCCGATCGAACTCCCGTGCCACGGGGCATTGTCGAACATATCCAGCGCCTGATCCTAAAGGGCGGCCTAAAGGCTGGCCAGCGCCTACCTTCCCAGCGTGAGTTGGCGGAGCAGCTCGGAGTAAGCCGGCCGTCAGTGCGGGAGGCGCTGACCGTGCTCGAAACGATGGGTCTTCTGACGGTGCGGGCAGGCAGCGGGGTATTCGTCGCAAAAATCGATGCACGCAGGCCGTTGTGGCGCTACTCCGACCGCTGCACGCCCGCCGATGTTTACGAGGCGCGCCTCGGACTGGAAGGTTACGCTGCCAGGCTTGCAGCCGCTCGCATCGACAAATCCGCCGAGGAACGCCTCAGACGGTGCACCGATTCCATGCATGTGGCTCTCAAGGCAGGCGACGTGATTAGCCTCGCCGTAAACGACACGGAGTTCCACGATCTGATCTTCGAACTCTCCGGTAACCCTGTTCTCGCCGCTATGTACCGGCCAGTGCGTGAAATGCTCGTGGAGAGTCAGCGACTTCCTATGGCACAATTCGATCGCTTGAGTGAAACCGTGCGTGAGCATGATGCCATTCTGGAGGGTATAGCCAGCCAAGATCCCGACAGGGCCGAGGCCGCAATGCAAAGCCATATCCGCTCGGCGGCGGGCCGTTACGGCATCTCGCTCTGATGCGTGCGCCGCCGGCGTCGGAGGTGACTTATCGGTTGCCCGAGCGGTGGTCCGCGCGGCCACTCTCGAGTTCCTCAGGTGCTCACAAAGCAACTTTCATCGCGACGTCCGATACAGCGATCCAACCGACGATCAATCCGTCAGCCATGATCAGGTAAACCAACGCCGTCAGGCCAAGAGCATACTCCGGAACGTCCCCTTTGGGTCCAGGCTGTGTGGAAACGCGTTGATCTGCTAAGCTGCTCTTGATCGACGGAGGGCAGCATGAAGCGTTTCGTTGAAGGGGAAGACCGCCGGCAGACCACCCTGCTTCCTGATTGCCTG